>Ga0172381_10003351_pt1 | contig 17028 bp, 12 predicted proteins | sample Leawel6488metaG_FD_119754 | JGI IMG/M metagenome (GOLD analysis project Ga0172381, IMG submission 119754) | Leachate microbial communities from a municipal landfill in Southern Ontario, Canada - Leachate well 64-88 metaG | ecosystem: Engineered > Solid waste > Landfill > Unclassified | place... | reverse complement strand
TTATGAAAAATAATAAAAAACATTTTTTCCTTGATTTATTTAATAAATGGGAGATAATAAAGTTAAGTATATGTCTCTCGGCGGGTTAGGATAAGGAGGGCTTGTGGAGGAGCGCAGGATAAAGCCGAGGTGGCGGATTAATCAAGGCGCGGAACTGACTGTCGAGAATGGAGTTAAGCCCATTCCGTGTGTGGTGGAAGATATAAGCTACGGAGGAATGTGCCTTTCTTTAAGAAGGAATTTGTTTGATGATGTTTTCTCCAGTTTTAAATTGTCATTGGCTGACAACCTGGAGTTAAATGTCGGAGCGCAGGTGGCCTGGCGCCAGGAGCAGCAGGAAGGAAATACTTACGGCCTTTCATTTAATTGGATCGATGATTCGGCAAAGGAAGACCTGGGGCGGTACATCGATGAAAAGTTTCATAACCTGATCATTAAACACTGGTGGGAAGGATCAAGCGATGCATGAGCGCAGGAAATTGAAGAGATGGCATATTGACCGGCGTGTTTTGTGTAAATTAAAGCAAATCACGAATGATTTATACTGTCAGATCAAGGATATTAACTATTCCGGCGCCCAGGTTGTTTTGAATGTGGAGTTGCCCCTAAGGACTGCTTTTAAGATGAGCCTGCGGCTTTCGGATCAATATACCGTCGATGTAAGAGCCTGGGTTACCTGGCATAAAGTGGAAGGCGGCAGCAATCACTACGGGGTATATTTCAGCCAGATCAAAGACGCAGATAAAGACAAAATCAATAAGTTTATTAATATTTTTTATCCTGATGATGTCCCGGAGAAGGTCTCTTTGCCGGAAGATATCGTGGTTGAGAACGGGGAGGAGGGTGAAGGTATGGATGATCATCGGATATTTGAAAGATTCAAACGGGAGATTTCCGCGCGTTTTGTGGGGTTGGACGGGAAAGAGGGCACCGCCCGGACTTTTGACGTGAGCGCCAAGGGGTTGGGTCTTTCTACCGACCGTGAATTGGAGTCGCAGGCTAATATTGAGATTTGGCTGAGCGTCCCCAACAGCAGCGACCCGCTTTATACCAGGGGGCAGGTTGTCTGGTCCAGGGCCGCGGGTAAAGGGGGTTACCAGTCCGGGGTGGAATTGGAAAGGGCCGATCTCATGGGGATCTCGCGCCTGCTGCGTTCTTGATTGAATTAGTGTTTAAAGGAATAAACGCTTAAAATTAAGGATTATCCTACCTTATCGCAGGGAATAAAAAACTTGACCTTCAGGCTAAAATATGCTAACTTTTTACATTACGTCTTTTTATCGCCTATCCTTGGTGGAAAACCCCACGAAAACGGAAGGAGTATAGGATGTTATTCAAGAACCTGTTTTTAGGAACCTTTATATTATTCTCGGTTTTAGGATGTTCCGGCCAGAAGACTTCTTCAAAGCCTACCATTAATATCTGGCACTGGATGACCGATCGCGACCCCGCTTTCCAGGAATTAGCAAAAAAATACGAAGCTTTAACCGGTGTCAAAGTTAATTTCGAACTCTACGCTCCCTCAGACGCTTATTCCCAGAAGATCCGCGCTGCGGCTCAAGGGACAAACCTTCCCGATATTTTTGGTATTTTAGGAGAGAAGAGGGATTTCGCCTCTTTTATCCGCGCCGGGCATATTCTGGACCTCACTTCTTATATGGAAGAAGACAACAGCAAATGGAAGAATAGTTTCTTTGCCAAGGCTTTAGCGGTAAATGAATTCTCTCCCCAGAATAGTTACGGGATAGAATCCGGCATTTACGGCGTGCCGATCGATATCATGACTATTCAGATGGTCTATAATAAAAAACTTTTTTCACAGCTGGGTTTGAATCCCAACCGTCCTCCTAAAACCCTCAAAGAATTTCTAGCTATCGGGCCTAAAATCCAGGAAGCAGGGTTGCAGGGGCTGGTTTCCGGCTGGGGAGAGGTGTGGATGGTAGACTGCCTGGCTAATAATTACGCTTTTAATATTATGGGCAAAGATAAAGTTCTGGCGACGATTAGGGGAGAGGTTCCTTATACGGATCCGGATTGGGTCAGGGTTTTTACTGTTTTTAAAGAGATGAAGGAGTCCGGGGTTTTGGCCCAGGGCCTGGTTACGATGATTAATAAATCCGCAGAGCAGCTTTTCGCGAATGAAAAAGCGGTTTTCGCGTTTAACGGCTCATGGTGCGTGAATGTTTATAAGGGGATGAACCCGGACCTGGAATACGGTTCGATGCTTCCCCCGGCGGCTTCCGATAAATACCCGATGTCGATCTGGGGCGGAGCGGGTTCTTCTTTTATGGTCAACGCGCGTTCCAAGAATAAGGAAGAAGCGGTGAAATTCCTCGCCTGGCTGACCGGCCAGGATCAGCAGGCCTATCTGGCAGCCGAGACTAATAACTTGCCGGCTAACAAAAACAGCCTTTCCAAGATCCCGGAGGTCCTTGCGCAGTTTGCCCGCGGCATGGATTATGCCACTCATCCGAATGTCTGGGGGGTATCCGAATTTTCCCTGGTGATCGAAGCTTTCGACCGGGGGATACAGTCGATTATTATCGGAGAGAAGACTCCGGAACAGGTTGCCGCGGAAGTGCAGAAGGTTAAGGAACGCGAATTAGCTAAAAGGAAAGCAAGATAGCGGATAAGCGGCCGATCCGCAATATTTTTTAAGGAGAAGCACGAAGTGAAAATAAAAGGTGCTTTAGAAAATTACGTATTCGTCCTGCCAGCAGTAACAATATTTTCCATATTTTACGTTATCCCTTTTATCTGGGTTTTTCAGTTGGGCCTTTTTGAGTGGGACGGCATCTCCTTCACCAAGGTTTTTGTGGGGCTGGCAAATTTCAAGGAGATCTTTTTTCAGGACAGGGAATGGTGGCATTCGATGTGGAATGCCGGCTATATCACCTTGATTGCGCTTACTTTCCAGAACATACTGGCTTTCATGCTTGCCTGGGCGTGCGACCGCGAGATCAAGATGAAAAATTTCTACCGGGTGATATTTTTTATCCCTCCTGTTCTTTCGGAAGTTGTGGTGGGGATGGCCTGGCGTTTTATCATTAACGATATCGACGGCGCCAATATTATTAACCGCATGCTGATCGGGATCGGCCTTCCCCAGCTGGCGCATAACTGGTTAAGCGATCCCCAGACCGCCCTTACTACTGTGGCAATTGTGCATTGCTGGAAGGGGTTTGGCTGGGGCTTCCTGATCTTTTTAGCCGGCCTGCAGACTATTCCGCGTGAATTGTATGAGGCGGCCCGGGTGGACGGCGCCAGCGCCTGGCAGTCTTTCAAGAGAATAACATTGCCTTTGATGATCCCGGTAATGGTCCTGGTTGCTATCCTTACTGTTTTGGGCACGATGCAGGTTTTTGTCCTGATCGTGAGTCTGGTGGGGGGGGAGTTTGCCGGCCACACCTCGGTTCCGGTCTTGAGGATTCTTGCTTCGATGCGCGGTTCGTCGCGTTTCGGCTATGCCTGCGCACAAGGTGTTACCTTTGGCATGGTGCTTATTATAATTTCTTTTATCCAGTACCGTTTTTCCAAAAAAGGGCAGTAATCCTCTGCGGATAAGGGTGAAGAACGAAAAGCTTTCGGGATTTTAAAATACAGGACTTTTAAAAACAATTTATACGTTCGCCGCATAAATTTCTCGGCGCTTGAAGGCCGGACTGAATATGGAAGCGGCTGAAGTGTCAATCCTCGAGTAAACTCCGGGATTTATCCTGTGGTATGCAGGGATTGATTTAAAAGAAAGGGCGTGAGGTGAACCAGACAATTTATTATAAAAGTAAGAAGGTGCTTGTCAACACCTTGGTGCATATTTTCCTGATCAGCGTCGCGATTACCTGCCTTTATCCGCTGCTTTGGATGATTTCCTCAAGCCTTAAAACCCAGGACATGATCTTTAAAGACATTTCCTTGATACCCCACCAGTTTCGCCTGGAAAATTATGTCCTGGCCTGGAAAGGTGGCGGGTTCGGGCGGAATTTTCTGAATAGTATAATATATACCGTTTCGGTGGTCTTTGGGATCGTGATTGTTTCTTCTATGGCGGCTTACGCATTCAGCCGCCTGCGTTTTGTCGGCAGTAAATTCCTTTTCGTAATGTTTATGGCGGCGATGATGATCCCAATACCGGGAAGTTTCGTTGCCCTGTATGTTTTATTAAATAAACTGCATTTAAGGAATACCCCTATCGGGTATATCCTTTGTATGATCAATGTCGGGCTTTCGACGAGCATCTTCATGCTTAAAACATTTTTTGATAAGATGCCCAAGGAGCTGGAGGATGCCGCGCGTATCGACGGCTGCTCCAAGATCGGGATCTGGTGGCATGTTGCCCTGCCGTTGTCCAAGTCGGTCCTGGCGGTAGTGGTGGTTTTTAACGCTCTGGCCGTCTGGAATGAATACATCCTGGCCCTGATTATTTTTGATAACCGTTCATTTATGCCTCTGCAGGTCGCGTTGCAGTCTTTCCAGGGGGAGTTCGTGACCAACTATCCTTTATTGATGGCGGGGTTAACCATTACCGCCCTGCCGATTATCCTGATTTACCTGCTGATGCAGAAATATATTATTAAGGGTGTTACCCAGGGGGCGGTGGTAGGATGAGAAAGTCAGCTAGCAGCTATCAGCTATCAGCTATCAGCCACGGCAAAATCGTAAAAGCGTTTGCGTTGATTTTTACCGTTTGCAGCTTATTGCTTATCGCTTGCAGTTCTTTCGCGGAAGAAATTTCCTCCAAGCCTTCTTCGGGCGAGCTCACCAACAAGGCCTGGATCGCGCATGGTAAAAAAGATATCGAAGCGACCCAGAAATATACCCAGGAATGTATCGATTTGTATAAAGAGGAGGCGGCTAAAGAGCAGGCTTCTTTAAAAGCCCTGCCGAAGAATAAAAAAGAGATTGAGGCGGTGCAGGTTTTGAATGATGTGGCTACCTGCTATTTCATCCAGGCCGAAAGCCTGATGCGCCAGCAGAAGGATGAAGAGGCCAAGGCGATATTCAAAACTATTATCGATAAATATTCCTACGGCCAAGCCTGGGATCCTCGCGGCTGGTTCTGGTCGATCAAACTTGCCGCCGAGCAAAGTATTAAGAAGATCGAGACCGGTTCGATCGAAGTGGAGGTAAAGAAAAAGGTAAGCCAACTGCCTACGCGGCTGGTCTTGTCGGATCCCGGCACGGAAGAATTTGTGGATTACGCAAAATACGGGAAGTTTGAGAATGTCGGGACCAGGGATTACCGCTATATAATTACCGACCAGGAGGGGCTGATCAAAGCGGTAGGGGAAGGGATCTATCCCAATAGCGGCTCGATCAGGAAGGACCCTATTTTTAAACAGGTAATCAAGGAAAAGCGCCTGGAAGGCGATGCCTGGGATTTTTTGTATTCTCCGGATTTGCAGGCGGCATTCGTGAAATGGGCGACCTCCAGCGAGCCGCAGGGCGTAAAATTGTATTGCACGGGGCTGGTTCTTGAGCGGGCGGGGCTGATTACCCAGGCGCTCAAGTGTTATTATGCCATCCTGGTGCATTTTCCCGGCAGTTATGGCTGGACTTATTGGCATACCCCGTGGTATGTGGGCCAGGCCGCGATCGCCAAGATAAAATTTATACTGCGGCGTAACCCCCAATTAGGATATAAACTTGAAGGGGCCAAGGTCGACATCCTCAATGGTTTCGATAATGACATCAGCAATGACGTCGCGGTGGTCAATCCCGGAAGATTCGTTAAAGTGGACTTAGCGCGTGATTCCGCAAAACCCAAACCTTCCGCCGAATCCGCGGGGATAAAAAAGAAGGTGGGTTCCGGCAAGGTGCGTCTGGTGCAGTATAATAACGGCGACTGGCAGTTGCTGGTGGAGAATCAACCGTATACCATTAAAGGGATTACTTATGCTCCCACTAAAGTAGGGCAGTCCCCGGATGACGGGACACAGGGCAACTGGATGGAGGAAGATTTCAACAAGAACGGCAAGATCGACGGGCCGTTTGATTCTTTTGTAGATAAGAACCGGAATAATCTCCAGGATGCCGATGAACCGGCGATTGGTGATTTTGAGTTAATGCGCCAGATGGGCGTAAATACCATCCGTCTTTATCATCATCCCCTGAAGGTTAATAAAGAACTGATGCGCCAGATGTATAAGGATTACGGGATCCGGGTGATCGTAGGCGATTTTTTGGGTAAATACGCTATCGGTTCGGGAGCCGCCTGGAATCCCGGCACGGATTATAATAATCCGGAGCACCGGAAAAACATGATCGCTTCAGTCAAGCAGATGGTTAATGAATTCAAGGATGAGCCTTATGTTTTGTTCTGGCTTCTGGGTAACGAGAATGTTTACGGCTATGCCTGTAACGCTAATGAGCAGCCCGAGGCTTTTTTCAAATTTGCCAATGAAGTGGCGAAGATCATCAAGTCTATCGATCCCCAACATCCGGTGGCGATCTGCAGCGGTGATATCCTGTTCTTGGATAAATTCGGCAAGAACGCCCCTGATATCGATATTTTCGGCACCAACGCTTACCGGGGAGAATACGGGTTCGGTCCTTTCTGGAGGCAGGTTAAAGAGCAGTCCGGCAAACCCGCCTTTATCACGGAATTCGGATGTCCTTCTTATGCCGAAGGGAAAAGCGAAGACGAGGCGGAGGAGATGCAGGCGCAGTATCATCTCGGCTCCTGGGAGGATATGGAAAATAATATGGCTTTCGCAGGGGGAGAAGGGAATTGTCTGGGCGGAGTGGTTTTTGAATGGCTTGATGAATGGTGGAAAGCTTACGAACCGGCGATTCATGATACAAAAGGGTTATGGACCGGGCCTTTTCCCGACGGATATATGCATGAAGAGTGGCTGGGGGTGTCCGGCCAGGGGGATGGCAAGTTGAGTCCTTTTTTAAGGCAGTTGCGCAAGGCTTATTATATGTACCAGGGTAAATGGCAGGGAGAGGAAGTTTTAAGCGATAAGCGGTAAGCTTTAAGTATTGTTAACTTATAGCTTAAAACTTACAGCTTAGATTATTAATCAACGGCACCCAACGCTAAAAGATGTACCCTGCGTTTATAATGTATTACGCAGGTATGCCCTTGTGGGCAAATTGCGTTGGTGTTGTGTACGTACACAAGGAGGTGGGTATGAAGAAGTTGTTGGTGGTATTGATGGCTTTAGCCCTTCTGTCTCCGGTAATGGCCGGTGCTGAAGATAAGGCCGCAGGCCCCAAGGAATTCGTGGTTTATCTGGACAAGAACGCCAAAGATAACCATTATATTCCTTCCGGCTGGATGGGTGATTACGGCGACATCAAAATGAATGACCAGGCGGCGGAAAATCCGCACACCGGGACAAGCAGTATCCAGTTTGTTTACAGCGCCAAGAAGTCCCAGACCCAGGGTTGGGCGGGGGTTTATTGGCAGAACCCGGCGAATAACTGGGGTAATAAAAAAGGCGGATTCGACCTTACCGGGATGACCAAACTTACTTTCTGGGCACGCGGCGCCAAAGGCGGCGAAGTGATACAGAAAGTAATGGTGGGCGGTATCAAGGGGACGTATCCGGATTCCGCGATGATCGAGATGGGTCCGATCGAACTGACCAATACCTGGAAACAATATACAGTTAACCTGGTCGGTAAGGATCTTTCTTATCTTAACGGTGCTTTTGGCTGGACGATTACCTCGGATATGAATCCCGACGGCGCCACATTTTATATCGATGATATAAAATTCGAGGCCGATCCGGATTTGAAGCCTGAAGGTAAAAAGGCTCAAGGAATGCCGTTTTATGTTTATGCCGACCGTTCAAGTGTCGTCAACCATTTTATTCCTTCCGGCTGGATGGGGGATTATGGTGATTTAAAGTTTGAAAGCTCCTCGAAAGAAGATCCCTATCTGGGAGACACTTGTATCAAGATTGCCTATAGCGGTAAGGCTACCCAGGGAGCCCGCTGGGCGGGTATTTTCTGGCAGAACCCGGCGAATAACTGGGGCAGTGTGGATGCGGGGTATGACCTTTCCAAGGCTACCAAACTTACCTTCTGGGCACGCGGCGCCAAAGGCGGCGAGCGGATCGAGGAGTTTAAAGTAGGCGGTATCATGGGAGAATTCTCGGATTCCGACAGCGCCACTATCGGGCCGGTGCTTTTGAACAAAGAATGGACCCAGTATACTATCGACTTAAAAGGCAAGGATATGTCTTATATTATCGGGGGCTTTGCCTGGTCGGCCAACGTGGATAATAACCCGGACGGGGCTACATTCTATCTGGATGAGATCAAATTCGAATAAAAAAACAGGGGCAGCTTTTGAAACAAGGCGCGGGTTTTCCTTAAACAATAAGTTCCGTCTTGTTACGGGAGCGGTCTTGAGGTCTAAAATCGCAGGCTACAGGCGTTTTTTGCTTGTAGCCTGCGGTTTTTTGCCGGTCTTCTTTTTGTCTGCCTGCTGTACGCCCAAGGGTGTTTATATCCAAAAGATGAAAAACCGGTCTTACCGCCTGATGGTGAACGGTAAGCCTTATATCGTAAAAGGAGTCTGTTATAACCCTATCCCGGTCGGCAAGAATCACGAATACGACTGGTGGGGCGATCCGAACAAGCCCTGGATCGTTGACGGCAAGCTGATGAAGGAGATGGGGGTTAATACCGTAAGAATTTATCAGGTGAATGAAGACCCGCAAAAAGTAAAACAGGTGATCGGCGACCTGTATAATTTATACGGGATCCGTACGCTTCTGGGGGATTGGCTGGGGTTCTGGGAATATCCCTGTCCTTTTTACGGAGATAAGAAATTCCAGGAAAAAGTAACTCAGCATGTGTTGGAGATGGTCCGTCTTTATAAAGATGAACCCGGGGTCCTGGGCTGGATCCTGGGGAATGAAAATAACTATTCCTGCCTGGGGCATGTGAACCCCTGGTCCAGCCCGGAGGTGGATAAGGAGCCGGATCCGCAGAAACAGAAAAATATACGGGCAAAAATTTATTATTCTTTTGTTAACGAGATATCCAAACAGGTGCATCAGATCGATTCCAATCATCCGGTAGGGCTGGGTAACGGGGAGTTGGTGGGGCTGGATTCAGCCGCCAAGTTTTGCCAGGATGTTGATTTTGTCGCCTGCATCATCTACCGGGGGAAGACTTTCGGGAACCTTTTTAAGTCCCTGCAGATGACTTTCGATAAACCGCTGCTTCTGGCGGAATTCGGAGCCGATTGTTACGACGCTTATCTTAAGAAAGAAGATCAGAACATGCAGGCTTTTTTCCTGCAATCGCAGTGGAGCCAGATTTATGAGAATCTTGCCGGTAACAAGAAGGGGGCGGGTAACTGCCTGGGGGGAACGATTTTTGAGTGGACGGATGAATGGTGGAAACACAATTCAGATTATCCGGAAGGATGGGCTCAGCATGATACCCAAAGCAGCTGGTCCAACGGCAGCTATTATTATGATATCCGGGCCGAGGGTAACAAGAATATGAATGAAGAATGGTTCGGGATTGTTGCCTTGAGCCCGCAGCTTGAGCCGGCCACCGCCCCCGGAGCCGCCGAAAGCATCAACAAACGTATTCCGCGCAAGGCTTATTATGTCATCCGGGAATTCTGGAAAAACCCGAATTATGACGCAAGGCATAAGAAAAAAAGTTCCCGCGGGAAAAAGTAGAGCAGAGGAGGATGCTGATATGTGGTTTTCTTTAAGGTTTTTGGCAGCGGTTTTAAGCGCCGCACTTTTGATGCCGGCGGTTTCTTTTGCCCAGTCTTCTTCCCGGGACGCGGGATCCTGCTGCCCGGAGATCGCGCAGGAGCAGGCTAAATATCTGGCGGATAACCGTTACAATGAATTTGCCGCTTCCCTGAGTTCCGCCAGCGATAAAACAAAAGAACGCCAGCTTTGTAAAGATTATTATAAAGCCGATACGCGTTATTTGCAGCTTAAGCATCTTGAAGAGACGCAATCCTGGGATGATTATTTCAGCAACGGGAACAATTACCGCCAGGAGCTGGTAGATAATGCCCAGGAGGTTATCGATCAATCGCCGGAGGCGGATTGTCTTAAGGTTAAAAGCAGGCTCTTGCTTTGGCAGTTTCATCAGGGTCAGATGGATGCTTTCGTTCAGCAGTCCCTGGATGATTTGATGGCGGACCTGGAGGGTTATGCGAAGAATAATGGCGCTTCAAGTTTGATCCGGAAGGTCGCGGATGCGCTTTCAGCATCCGGGGAAAAAGCGAAAGCCAAACAGGCTTATAATTTATATGTCCAGGGGATGGCGGAATCCGACCCGGCGCAGCTTAAAAAACTGGCTTTCGGTTTCTATCAGGAAGGAAACCTGGCGCTTGCTGAAAGTATTTACGATATTTATATCGGGAAATTTCCGCGTCCTTATTCTGCCGCTTTTATCGCGGAGTTATTTGAGATTGCGGGACTCTTTGTTTGCAAACAGGAAGGCCTTTACGATATGCCCTACGCGGAAAAGATTTACGCCCTGATAGAAGAAGACGGGTCCCCCGATGCTTTTGACCAGGATAAAATCTATTTGCGCGCCTTGAACTTGGAAAAAATGACCGCTTACCCGGACGCTCAAAAATATTACCTGAAATTAATACAGTCTTATCCGGATAACAAGCGTTTTGATGAAGCGGTTTACAAAGTGGCGATGATAAACTTGTATGCCCTGGGGGATATGGAGCAGGCGAAAAAATATTTTGGGATGCTCGCGGCTAAAAACGAAATCGATCCTTATGTCGTTTCCAGCTTTTATCAGCTTGGCTTGCTGTCGCAGTGGGAGGGGGATTCCCCGAAAGCCGGCGGTTACTATGAGCGGTTGATTAAAGATGCCCAGGATAAATACGTTTCTGTCGTATCTTTGGCGAAAAAACGCCTGGAGGAGATCCAGAATAACAAACCCCTGGATTATAATTTAAATACTGTTCTGGATCTATCTTTGAAGAAGGAGCCGGCGCTTATCGAGCTTAATAAATCGGAATTAAAACCCTTAAGCTACATTTTGAAAGAAGGGCAGGAAGATACTTTTTCCTCCGCCGTGAATATGCCGCAGAGCGGGTGCACCCAGGTGGACCTGCAGTATCTTTGGAGCGGGAATCTGGGAAACGCCAGCCCTCTTGCCACGGAAAGTTCTTTTAGCGCTTCATATCAGGACAGCGGGACCAAAGAAATAAACATGGTCATCATCTCTCCCGCCGGAATTGTCGACCGTTCTTTTATCATGGTGGATGTTTATTAACACTTCTTCCGGTATTAGGATAAAGGCCCGCTGACGGTTTCCGCGGCGCCTAAATACCGTTTTCCCGTCTGTCGGGTTTTCCCTTACTTCTTAAAATTGCTTGACTTAAGGTTTTTTTAGTAGTATAAATAAGATAAATATAAAGTTATAATTCTATATTTTTCAGAAAGATATATCCAAAATACCCGATTTTCCTAAAAAAGACACATTGTTTATCATTAATGCGCGCATTCGACCTACAAAAAGAGTCTTTCAGCGAAAAAGAAAAGCGTAATATCGAGATACTGGGCATATTGAGAAAACGCGGTCCGGTCAGCCGGAGCGATATCTCCCAGGAGATGGGGATAAATGTAGTCAGTATTTCCAATTATATAGACGACTTTATAAAATATAATCTGGTTTATGAGAAAGAACTTGATATTTCCGAAGGCGGCCGCCGGCCGGTTCTTTTGGATTTAAATCCCCGGGCAGGTTATGCCATCGGCGTAGGCTTGAACCTTATGAATATGGTCGGCCTCCTGGTGGACCTGAAAGGCAATATCATTACCAAAACCCAGATTGCCCGCCCCCAGGCTTCGGTTAAAGAAGTCTCCGAGTGCCTGCTGGAGATTGTCCGCGAGATCTTGAGGCGTTCGAAGGTATACGTCGAGAAAATAAAAGGGATCGGCGTGGGTATCGCCGGATTGATCAATAAGGAGGATGGTTCAATCCATTGGCCGCAAAAAATGGACCATTATTACACCTATGCTTCGGTGGACCTGCCTTTGAGAGGATTGATAGAAAAAGAGTTTAATTTTCCCACCCTTATCGAGAATGATTCCACCAGCGCCTGCTTCGGGGAGCACTGGATAGACTCACAGAATAATTACAAGAATGTCTTATATATGTTTTCCGGGGTAGGATGCGGGATGATCATCAACGGAGAACTTTACCGCGGCGCGCAGGGTTATGCCGGGGAAACCTCCGTCTATAATTATAAAGAACAGGATCTTTTTAATTGCGATGCCGCCCAGCCTTGTTTTATCAAGCGCTGGGATCTTGACCTGGGGATCGTCCAGGAGGTGAAAAAGGAACTTTTATCGGATAAACAGAAAGCCAAAGGTTTCCTGGACGTTATATCCGGCAATATCGAGGACCTGGATTTGAGGAGCGTTTTTAACGCCGCGCGCCTGAAAAATCCCGTGGCCCTGGCGGCAATGGAAAAAGCGGCCAAACGGCTGGGGATCAAGATCGCTTACCTGGTTAACCTGCTTAACCCCCAGATTGTGGTAATCGGAGGGGGTTTCGAGGAGTCCGGGGAAGAATTTCTCCATACCGTTAAAAACACGGTAGGAGAATGGGCTTTCCGCGAATCCACCAGTAATCTTAAAATAACATATTCTCAGCTAAGGGAAAACGCCGTGGCGCTGGGCGCGGCGAGCCTGGTTTTGGAAAAGGTTTTTGCCCAGCTGTAAACTGAAGAGCGGTTGTTCATTTTTTTGCCGCCCGGCCTGATGCCGTGGAAGCAAAATGATTCTCTGCGGAAAAAGATCGAAGCCATAACAGGGGGGATTATGGAGCAGAAAATAAAATTTATCGTTATCGGCCTGGTTGGTTTTTCCATCGTATGCCTTTTTCTTTTTATCCAGGCGGCCGGACAGCAGCAGCGGCTGACCAGGGAGATCAATGACCTGAAGACCGAAAACTCCTCTTTGTTAAATAAAGCTAATAAGCTGGAGAGCGAGCTTAAGGCGGCCCAGGGGAAGATCGATTCGCTGAAAGCGGAAAGGGACCGGGGGGTAGAGGAGCTTAATGAGATACAGAAAAAATATGAACTGGCCAGCCGCGCCAGGGATGAATTAATCCAGAGGCTGAAGCAGAAAAGCCAGGTGCAGGCAGCCGCCCCCGCCCCGCAGCCGGTGCAGCCGCAGGTAGTTCCGGCGGCTCAGGGAGGAGACGCTTATTGGGGCAAATTGCTTAAAGAAAAATCTGAACTTGAAATGAAATTAGCTTCTCTGCAGGTTGATTTAAAGAACGCCCAGATCGACAATGAATCTTTAAGAAGGCAGAAGAGCCTCCTGGAAATAGATGTCAGCCGCTTAAACAGCGAAAAGAAAGATATCCTAAGACAGCTTGATTACAACCAGAAACTCATGGACAGTATGGCCGGGGATGTGGTGCGGGAAAAGAATGACAAGGCCGCGATCCAGGATACCGTAAAAAACCTGCGTTCGGAAAACAATACTCTTATCAAACAGCTGAAAAGCCTGATCGGGCGCAAGGCGGTCCTGGACCGTAAAGTGCAGGCGCTTCAGGATGAAAAGATGAAGGCTCAAAAACGCCTGAATGAGACAGAGACGATACTTAAAGACAAACTCTCCAGGATTGACAATCTAAAGAATCAGCTGGATACCACGATAAAAGGAGATAGTGTTTCAGGTTCAGACGGGGGCAGCAAGGCATCCGTGGAACTTCCGGCAATCGTGGTGCGTTCAACATCTTCGGCGGATAAGGGGGCATCAGCGCAGGCTTACGACTTTCCCGGGAAGATCCTGGCGGTAAACCTGGAAAGCAGTTTTGTGGTCATCGATCTCGGTTCTTCTTCGGGTGTCAGGGTCGGGGATACCTTTGGAGTCTATCGTGGCGACAATCTGATCGGTTCGGTGAGCGTAATCCAGACCCGGGCGGGGATATCCGCCTGTGATATTAAAAAGATGAGCACTTCTTTTAAGATCGGGGACCATCTCCAACAATTGGACTCCTGAGCTTATTCCGGATAGACCTATTTTTAAGCTGCGCCAAGAGATAAGATAATGACACGCACTAAAAAAAATCCTTCCCAGGTTATTTCTATTGTCGACGTGGCAAAAGCCAGCGGGGTATCAATTACTACCGTCTCAAGGGTAATCAATAAAATCGGGACAGTGAAAGAATTTAACCGCGTTAAGGTGGCCAAGGCGATACGGGATCTTAAATTCCAGCCTTCGGTATTTGCGCAGCGCCTGGCTACCGGAAAAAGCAATGTTGTTGCCCTGGTTATCCCGCGCTATGAAGGGGTATTTTATTCTTTTTACGCCCTGGAACTTATCCGCGGCGTGGGAACGATGTGCGAAGTCCTTAAGCTCGATCTCCTTCTGCATATTACCGACGCGCGCACTCCGCTTTCTTTACGCGGGGTGGGGGGAGTGATTTTTTCGGATATTATCGGTAATCGCGCGCAGTTGGAAGATGCCTTGGCAAAAAATATGCCCTGCGTGGTGGTTAACTATTACGTCAACGATCTGGATGTTTCCTGTATCGCTATCGACAACGCCGGAGGCGCGGAGAACGCGGTGAATTATCTTGTCGAGCTGGGTCACCGTAAGATTGCCCACATTACGGGTGATATCACGACCCAGCCAGCCGCTAAACGCCTGGAGGGTTACCGGCGGGCACTGGAGAAAAACGGGATTAAAGTCCGTGAAGATTATATTTTCCAGACGGATTATTCGCGGGGGGCCGCCCGGAGCGCGGCGGAAAAATTGTTCAAATCCCCTGATCCGGCGAGCGCGGTTTTTGTGGCTTCTGACGCGATGGCGCTTGAAGTGATGGCGGTAGCGCGCGAGCTGGGAAAGAATATCCCGGATGATTTGTCGATTGTGGGTTTTGATGATAATCCTTCGGGGCTTTACGGACCGGTGGGGCTTACGACGGTGCGGCAGCCGTTGATCAAGATGGCTGAGGAAAGCGTCAAAGAGCTCAACCGCCTGATCGGTTTAAATAAAAAGTCTTCAAAAAAAATCCTGCTCCCGGCAGAGATGGTCATCCGGGAATCTTGTAAGCCCCATTAGATACGTTCCGAATACCTTAAAAAGTATCTAACGGGGTAAACCCTGTTAGATTTATCCTGAGATAAAGGTAAAAACCGCTTGAGGGCGATTACCCTGTTTCTACAACCTGTTGTATATTATTGAGATCCGAAACCCTATATCTTGTAAAATTTTTTATTGACAAGCAAAGAGTGTTTTGTTATAGTGCTTAGCATAACTTCGTTTGTTGTTCAGGATTTCCCGTTGTCCACTATGTTTTTTTAACAACCTACCTTATTATTCGAGGTGAAAAATGGAATTAAAGTTAACTCCTAACGCCATCAAGGTTCTTGAACGCAGGTATCTGCGCAAGGATCAGGAAGGGAAGCTTATCGAAACCCCGGAACAGTTATTTACCCGGGTTGCCGATGCCATCGCTGTCGCGGATAAAGAATACGGCGCAAGCGATCAGGAGATCAAGGCATTGAGCGATAAGTTTTTTAAAATGATGGTAAATTTGGAGTTTCTGCCTAACTCGCCATGCCTGATGAACGCGGGTAAAGAGCTTGGGCAGCTTTCCGCGTGTTTCACTCTTCCGATCGAAGACTCCATGGAGTCGATCTTCGAAACCTTAAAGATTACCAGCCTTATTCATAAATCCGGCGGCGGGACAGGTTTTAATTTTTCGCGGCTGCGTCCGAAGAACGCGGTAGTTAAAACTACCGGTGGAGTGGCCAGCGGTCCGATCTCGTTCATGCGTGTTTATGACGCGGCGACCGAAGCGGTAAAACAGGGCGGTACGCGCCGGGGGGCCAATATGGGGATCCTGCGCGTGGACCATCCGGATATTATGGAATTTATTACCTGCAAGGAGAACAACAATCATATTACAAATTTTAATATCTCCGTGGCGATTACCGACGAATTTATGCGCCGCTTGAGCAAGGGCGAGGATTACGACCTGATCGATCCGCACACGCATAAACCGGTGCAGAAAATTAACAGTAAAGAGGTTTTTAACCTGATCGTAAAACAGGCGCATAAAAACGGAGAGCCGGGGATTATCTTTATCGACAGGATTAATCAATATAACCCTACTCCGAAACTGGGGATGATTGAAAGCACCAATCCTTGCGGCGAACAGCCGTTATTGCCTTATGAAAGCTGCGATCTGGGTTCGATTAACCTGGATCAGATGTGCCGGAAGAACGGCCTGCGCTGCGAGATTGACTGGGAAAGGCTTAAAGATGTGACCGGGCTGGCGGTGCATTTCCTGGATAACCTGATCGATGTTAATAAATTTCCTCTTCCTGAGATCGAGAAAGCGACCAAGGCTACCCGCAAGGTGGGGCTGGGGGTAATGGGGTGGGCAAGCCTTTTGATCCGCCTGAATATCCCTTACAACAGCGAGGAAGCGGTGGCGCTGGGAGAAAAAGTAATGTCTTTTATTATGGAAGAGGCGAATAAAAAATCCCTGGAATTAGGAAAATCCAAGGGGGTGTTCCCGGCATTCAAAGGCAGTATTTACGACAAGAAAGACGGTTCCACCAGGATGCGCAATTCCACCCTGACTACGATCGCCCCTACCGGTACGATCAGCATCATCGCCGGCCCCTGTTCTTCGGGGATCGAACCGCTGTTTGCTTTGTGCTATCATCGCAAGGTTATGGATAACGATAAATTAATCGAGGTGGAGCCTTTGTTTGAGCAGGTTGCCCGCCAGCGGGGATTTTACAGCAGCCAGCTGATGGAGAAGGTCGCCCAAAGCGCTTCGATCAAGGATATCAAGGAGATCCCGGAAGATGTGCGCCGGGTTTTCGTTACCGCGCATGACATTTCTCCCGAATGGCATGTAAAAATGCAGGCGGCATTCCAGAAGTATGTGCATAACGCCACCAGCAAGACGATCAACTTTCCTCATGATGCCACGATCGAAGATGTGCGTAAAGCTTATGTCATGGCTTTTGACTCTACCTGTAAAGGGATTACTATTTACCGCGATATGAGCCGCGAGGAACAGGTATTAAATGTC
>Ga0172381_10003350_pt1 | contig 17028 bp, 28 predicted proteins | sample Leawel6488metaG_FD_119754 | JGI IMG/M metagenome (GOLD analysis project Ga0172381, IMG submission 119754) | Leachate microbial communities from a municipal landfill in Southern Ontario, Canada - Leachate well 64-88 metaG | ecosystem: Engineered > Solid waste > Landfill > Unclassified | place... | reverse complement strand
TAAAAAGAGTTATAGACTTTTTCTTGACGATTGGGCGAAAGCGCAGTCGCCAAGTATTTCGAGGCTAAAATCTCGCAAAAGTAATATTTTGCTATACTTTAGCTAACTCTTTTTGACAATAAAATTTTCACATTTATAGATTCCGCCGCTATTTGGGAAATGCCAGAATGGAGCGTTATTGATGGTCCTATGAGTGGCGCGGTATTTAAGAATGAGGATAAATTAGAAATTTCTTTATTTGCTACGGATGACTTAGTGACTAAAGTAATTTCTATAGAGGATTTTTCTAGTAAATATTTTTCAAAAGAATATATTTATTTTAGAATCCGATTAGTTAATGGCACAAAAACTAAATATTATTGGAAATACCGCGACGAAAGAAAATTCTAATTCCTCTGAATTCGAGGGAATTAAATTATGATTGATTTTATATCCAAAGAGTGGAAAAATACAAATCCTAAAATTTCTATCTTAAATCAAATCTTAGATAGTATGGAAAAGGATGAAGATAAATTTTATGGTTGTCAATTTATAAATGACAACGATGATTGGCTATACGAAGATGATATATTACAAGATTTTAGCAATGATTATGAATTCATTTTATTTATTTTAAATAAAGAAATTAAAAAAGAATATAAAAATTCATGGAAAGTTATTAATAAAATATGAATGTTTTAAGTTTATTCGATGGAATTAGTTGTGGACAAATCGCCCTTAAAAGAGCGGATATAAAAGTAGATAATTATTTTGCAAGCGAAATAGATAAATATGCAATAAAAGTCACTCAACATAATTATCCTAATACTATTCAGTTAGGAGATGTTAAAGAAATAGATATAAGCAAATTACCTAAAATAGATTTATTAATTGGGGGTAGCCCTTGTCAGGGATTTAGTTTTATGGGTAATCAATTAAATTTTAACGATCCTAGAAGCAAATTATTTTTTGAATATACTAGAATTTTAAAAGAAATTAGAGAAATAAATAAAAATATTTATTTTCTTTTAGAGAACGTTAAAATGAAAAAGGAATTTGAAGAAACTATTACAAAAGCATTAAACGTTAAACCTATTAAGATAAATAGCAGTCTTTTATCTGCTCAACTAAGAAATCGTTTTTATTGGACAAATATCCCTAATATACAAATTCCTATTGATAAAAATATTAAATTGCAAAGTATTTTAGAAAAAGGGGCAGCGCCCAGAGATAAGTCAGTTACTTTATTAGCTAGTTATGGCGATAAAACAGCTAGTACATCAGGCGTTAGACATTATTTAACTCGTTCAGTAGGGCAACTTATTCCAGATATAACTTCTATAACGGGATATAGAAAACTTTCTCTAGTTGAAGCGTGCAGACTTCAAACGGTTCCTGATAATTATTTTAAATTTGTAGATATTTCAGATAAAGAAAAATATCGAGAGCTAGGTAATGGGTGGACAGTAGATGTTGTTGCTCATATTTTTAAATCTTTAAAAAATAATTTTTAATTCTATTGAATTCGAGGGAATTAAATAATTTTGGCTCCGCTGAATTTAAGGGAATTTAAAAAGTTTTGAAAAAATAGAGTCCCTGGATTTTTTTGCAAATCATCTTTTAAGATTTCGGCGGCATCTGAAGGTTTTAGAAAACCCCCACCCCTCCTAATAGGTCAAATTTGTTACGTTTTGTTTTCGTTTATTTTAAGGATAGCATAATAAGAAAGTAGTATATTATTAAGTTAGTAATTGTTTAATTATATAAAGAGGAAACAATTATTTAAAAGAAAAATTATATTTAAGGGAAAATTTCACTTAATTGAAAATATTTATTTAATTAGAGAAAAATTTAATTTAAAAATTATATTTAATTTAGGAATTTAAGGGATATAGAAATAAAAGACCCCCCTCCGAATTTTTATAACTAGCTATAAGAATTTTTTTGAAAACCGGTATGGCTAATTATAATTTTATTTATAGGCAAAAATTACCTAGCTATAGACAAAAAAAGCTCGCCTTATGGCGAGCCTTTGTTTAATGGTAATCAACAATTCCTTCGGGATTGAGCGTCATGAGAAGCGTTTCGCGTTCGTCTTCTTTGCGATTGCATTTGCGACAGGCAAGAGCCATTTCTGCAACTGTCATTTCACTTGCAGCAAGGTCTTGAAAGAGAGTTGATTTTTCAACCTCATTGCCTTGCCGATAGTATCGGACGTTTCTTGATACATGGGAATTAAAACTTAGCGCAATAGCAAATCTGAATTTACCCGTATTGATACTGAAGTACAGAATCGGCGACAATTTGAAGTTACCTTCATCCAGTCCTTCTTTCGCAACCGCTCCCGATTCATGCGCATCAATAACACGTCCTATGTTGTTGTATTCAACACCACAACGGAAAACGCTTGTCGTTTGCTTTTCGATGCGGTCCATGCAAGATTTTAGCGTCTTGCGGTCGTGACGATACGTGATGCTCAAGTACTGACCCGCGCGCGACATGAAAAACAAATTCATTGCGCGTATGTTATCAGGAATGAGCATCATTAAAATGAGAACGATATTCTCATATGATACGCCTTCCGCAAGCGCAGTTTTGACCTGTTCCGTTTCAATTGAATATTGGTTATTCATAATAAGTGCATCCATTAACGCAGTTAAAAGTTATCAAGCGATAGTTTTGCAACATGCGCAGGATTCGTTACCCGCTGACCATGATAATTCATTCTCTTCTGAACGAACATATGGATCACTTCGCGAAGCGTAAATACTTCGCGCGTAATTGTTGATTTTTCATAATTAGCTTTAACTTCGGATAGAGTCATTTTAGGCCTTGGTTTAGGAGTGAACGTAAATCTTACTGTCAAGGTCAGGTTAACCCCTATTCTTCTGCGCGTCAACTCATTTGATTCTTTTTCTTTTCTTTTACATTCTTTTTACAAATCAATTTCGCCGTTCAAGGTCGCCGCTAATAGGTTGCAATACTCAATCAATACAATCTTATTCTTACTATCTTAATATCAATTAAACAACCTTCTTACATATATATCTATATCATTAAATATCCAGTATAACTATAACATATCTTATATCTATTACGCACATATATTATTTGCAAAGGATATTATTATCAAAGTAATTAAATCGAATTAGATATATATATTATTAAGTTATAAGTACAATAAAAAAAATAGATCCTATTATATTATAAATAGAATCTATTTACAGAAAAGAAAAAAAGAATTAAATATATTAACTCTTTACCCTTTTGTCAAATGCCTTTACTGCAGCGTTCAGTATTTCAAAATCATCACAATCAAGTAATGGAGTGAAAAGTTTTTCGCGATATTCAAAACCTAACGAATTGATTTTCGTTTCGCGAAAGACCGCATCGAATTCAAACATGTTCTTCGGACTAGGGCGAAAAAGAATCTCGTATTTGATTCCTTTATATTGAAAAACAAATCCATCCATTGACCGATATTTTGCAATCACATCAACATATGCAGCAATTAAATGTGCCATAAAAAACCTTTCTTTGATTGTTCGATTAAAAGAATAAACGAAAAATCCAACAAAATCAAATCTTTTTTGCTCAAGGCTGAAAATAATTCAAATAATTGTATTGACACTCTTTCCATAAAATGCTCAAGGATATATCTAAAACTATCTACAAAGCATTTTCATGTATCAATATGAGGAAAGAGCGCCACAAAAGTAAATTCAAGTACATAAAAAAGCGCCGAAAAATCGGCGCGCAAGATTAAGATTTTATTCTTAAAGTTTAATTCCGTGATAACACTGAAATGCTATACATACAGAATTCAGTTTTCCGCCTTTCTTCGGCAAGACCTTTCGAAGATAATTGATCATTCCTGGCTTTTGCATGTTCCATGCCCAGTGACGCAGTTTGACCGGAATGTTATTTTTTGCACAAGTTACCTGATATTTCTGCCAGCTTTTCATTTTTGCAATATTTTTGATTGTTCAAAACAAACCGATTAGAAAGTAATTAAAAATCTTTTCTAGTTGAAAACTCTTTCGACCTGCGCGTCAACAATAAAACCCTTGTTGCGCGAATTATTTTTTGCATCGATAAGAATATATCGTGCATCGTTTTCTGCTTCGAAACGATTATCATATACTTTTTCTCTATTAGGAAAGAAAAATCTCTCCCAAAACCCCTTGGTTTCGTATTTAGTAATATCTTCCCAAGGCTGAATTGCGTTCTTGCGGCGATAAATCTTTATTGCCCAAAATACTATTGGCTGATATTCGATTTTTGTTTTCATATTAAAAGGCGATTGCCAAGCCCAAGCCGAAAATCATAGCAAAGGCGATAATCGCAAAAATTTTGATAATTGTTTGCATTGTTGGTTAGTTGAAATTTTTCATTGCCACGCGCGCTCCCGCGCGAATTGCAAGGCGATACGTTGCGCCTTTATCGCGCAAAACCTTTTTAACGTCTTTTCTGACACTTCCATCATGCCGATAGACAACCGGCACGAAAGAAATGTTTGACAGTCTGCCGGTCGATATCGCGCCTTTATCGGTCAATACTGTGACTACCGGCATTTTTTCGATTGTCTCAAGTGAAAGCATTTTGGAACCTTGGTGGAAGTTTTAGTTTTACTTTACATTTAAAAGAATAAATCACTTTTTCTTTTGCGTCAATAAAATTCTTAAATTATTTTTCTATTAATTTTTCTAATACAATACAATATAATATCTTATACTCAAATAAAACGCCCTTTTTATATTGATTCTTACTTCAACTCATGATAACGAAAATCTTAAAAAAGAAAAGTAAACTCTATTATATTACTTTCTCTTATTATTTGTCAAGGAAAAAATTAACATAAGTACAAAAATAAATCCGCTTTATTAAGGCGGAATTTATTTGACAAGATAAAAAAATGGCTTATTGCCACTGCGTTTTACCGTATTCGTCACTATCGCGAACAATTTCAATTGCTATAGCTGCCCGCAACCTTATGAGCGCATGGATCAAATCGCTATTTATGCAATTGTATTCGACAAAATCCAACGATCGCACAAGCTGAACGGGGCTTTTGAAGCCATAAGAATCTGAATAGCAGAATGTTGGAAAATTGTCAGAAATAAGTTTTGTTGGATATATACCCTCAAATTCTTCTTCGTTCAATGCGCGAATTGCCCGCGCAATCGACAATCCCGGTTCCCAATTATTGCGCAAGTCAAGAAATTCTGATACCTGCGAAAGAATCGGCTCCGTAATATGACAAACGTTCCATATGCCATTTTCTGTTTCGAGAATTCCTGTTAGCAGAAAATTCGTGATGCTTGAAATTGTTTCGTTTGATATGGAATTGCAGGACATTTGAAACCTTTTGTTTGATTGTTTAAAAAGAATCTAAACGAAAATAAAGGAAAGTCAAATAAAAAAACAATTTATTTCACGCCTCCACAATCAGATTGCGCCGACTGATAACGCGATAGGCAAAACCGTCTTTACATTCACGATAAGCTTTTAAATTTGCGCGTCCAACTTTGCGCCAGTTTTTTACGGCGCATTCGTCAACATCTTCCCATTTGCCTTCAAAGTTTCCCTGAATTACTTTCACGTATTCGTATTTATTTTTCATATTAAAAACAATATTATTCCTTTTTATATTTGTCAATACTTTTTTTTGTTAATTTTTTCTTCTTAAGTAGGTTTCAAATTCAAGCCCCTTTGGAAATTAATATAATATTTTGCCATATAAAGTCAATAAAATAAAAGAAATATTTTTTCTTTTTTAATTTGACTTTTTATCTTTTCTTTGATTTAATAACGGTACGCCAAGGTTGTACAAATATAATAATTAACTGCGTAAAGATTATTATAACATATTTATTTAAGATAAGTCAAGAATAAAAATTGTTTTTATTTAAATTTATTTATTGACAAAGTGAAAATTTTTTGATATAGTTTATTTTGTGCTTATCTTGTACAGAAATAATTTAGATTGACTACTATAAAATTGAAAGAATGTCAAGAAGATTAATTAAATAAGTACATAAAAAAAGACTTGCCTTTCGGCAAGTCTTTGAATGTTAAGCGGAAACAGTTTCTGTTAGATGCTCCTTCTCATAATCTTTGAAAAGCGATTCGCCCTTTTCGGCAAGGCGATTGAGCGCCGCATCATCGATCAAACCTTCATAAACGCGCGCCTTCCATTTCTGGCCCTGTCCGAATTCAGACTGCGAAAACTGCTTGCGCTGTGTCTTTTCGTCCGCTGCATCGCGCATACCGTCTGAAGTGTCTGCGCTGTAACGTGTCCAGTACTGCGTTGCGGCATTGAAAAGACCGTAGCGGGTTGCGCCGTCAATCTCAATACCTAGCTTGCTTGCCCCGGTAAACAAAAGGCCAACGTTTTCTGCGAGGTTGTATGCGCGAGTTGAAAGACCGTTTTCATTTCCAAGTAGTCCCAGAATGAAACGGTTTGCAGTTTCGGCGTTAATCGGAATTTCCGCAATCCGATTAAGATTTGCGTAAAACTCTTTGCGCCGTGCAAGCAAAGAGTCTAGTGCCCGCAACATTTCGGGAATGCGTGCCGCAGAGTTAGCCGTATGACGAATCGACAGATTGATGCCGTGATTTTCGGCTGCCGCCAGTGCCAGCGTATTCTGGCAAACAACGCGAATTGAGTTGTCAAACGCTGCGACCCGCCAGCTTCCGTCCAGTGAATTTGTGATTGTTAAGAAGTCTTTGAATTCGTCGTTTTTGACACTTCCTGACTGACCGATATCAAGCGCAATAACGGTTTTGCGCTGATTGTCAAGTGTCATGATGGACGTAACCGAATGCGGAATTCCCGCAAGCGAAGTCTCAATCGCTTCAAAAAGAACGGCATTCTGTACGACGCCGTACTTTGCGTTTGCCATATCGATCGCCCTACCGCTTTTTTCGTTAACGAGAATTTTGCCTTCGGCGTAAACGCCGTGCGAATTGGTTACGAGAATTTCCGAAAGCATCTTCGGAAGGTCGATTTTCTTGCAAGAACGGAATTTGCGCTTTTCCATTTCTGCCGCGATTGCATCCACGTTAGCCGGAGAAGTTTCCGAAAGGGAAAATTCTGCCGGACGCGAAACAACATTAAAGTCTGCCGGACTATCGGCGAACGTGACAACCTCTTTCAGATTGTCGAGACCGTGCCACGACAACCCTAGATCTTTGCGCGTGTCAATTGCATCATACTTTTCGAATCCTGCACTCATTTTATTTAATATTCTTTAATTGATTGACGGGCCGCTTCTTTGTGAACCGGTTTAAACCGTACTCATTTAAAGAACAGATTTAATCTAACATAAAATTTCAATTCGTCAATCTTTTTTCTATTCTTTTTTAAAATAATTTTTGCACAATTTTGTTGACATTTTATCTATTTTATGATAGCCAAACTTTTTTATATCTGTACAGGGTTAGTACAAAGAAAATTTTAATTTATCTTATATATTAAGTCAAGAAATTTATTTCAAATAAGTACATAAAAAAATCGATTTATATTTAAATAAACCGATTGAAAAAATGAGCTTTAAGAAATTAAATTATATCGTAAATATAATCCATTTCCAGCCCCAAACGATCCATGAGGATATCTTCAGCGCGATCGTAAGCGCCTTTGTCCGTTGCCTTCAGCATCGCTTTGCGGCAAGCATCGATGCGCTTAATAGCCTGCGCTTCTGTTATTTCATCACGCTCCATCAAGATTTTAACAACTTTATTCATTTGTTTTTGTTAGGTTCAAAATTTTACATAATCTGCAAACGCGCGCGCATCATCTATCCCGCCTGGATTGACGACAACCGAATCCACCTCGACGTCCTTAATGATAGCCGAATTTTGCTTAAGTCTATCCTGCCGACGAATTAATCTGATGGCATTTGATATGCTTATTTCATGATCTAGGTTTACGAATATAATACAATGCGACATATTTGTTCCGTCATAATGACTAGTGGCTAGAAATTTAATGCGGTTGCAGAAAAACGGAACTTTAAAAGTTCTATGGTTTGGTCTCTTCCAGTCGCTTTTATATTCGCCGTACATATTTTTGTGGTTTAAGGTTTCTATTTAAAACAAATTGAATTTATTTCTACATAGAGCAAAAGTCAAGTTAAATATCAAATTTTTCTTTGATTCTTTTTATAATTCGTTTCATTTCGTTGCCGGAATAAAACTCCTTCTCGCCTCCAATTCGAAAAATCTCCCGTCCAAGAGTTTGGCGCGAAAAGCAACTTCCTGCTTCTGTTATCAAACGAATTTCTGAAATAATATCATCTATTGTAAACATAATATTACCTTATTTGACAAAAAACAAATTGTCAACAAAAAAATAAAAGGATTTTATTCGCGCTAGTTAAAAAATGGAGTTGTTATGAGTTGTCAGTTGGTCACCTCTACTGACAACTGTTAACGACCTAGAAATTTATCAACCTTGTTTCTTATTTCATCATAAGACAAATGAGTTTTGAAATAATGCCCAAAGAATCCGCTTTTTGTGGTTCCATAAGCGCGAGTTCTTTTTTCATACGAAAGGATAGAAAATGATTCTAGGAATTCGTCCATTTTTTTTGCTGGACTATCACAACCAAACCAGTTGACAGTAACTTCAATTATTTTCATTTTATTTAAATTGGTTTATTCTATTCCTGACATTATTTGAATAACATCAAGATAAAACATTTTCTTTATTAAAATATCTCTTAACCATAAATGTAAATCCATCTTACGATTAATAAGATTCATAGATGAAACCGAATTATAATCCCTTTCTTTTCTTGAAAGAAGTTTATTACATAATGGAGTGAGAAAAGCGATTGTTTCTTTTAATTCTTTTATCGCCAGAATTGCATTTTCCTTGCTCAAGTCATCACAAGAAAGATATAAAGAAGTATGGGATTTATTCATAAGAATAATCTATTCGAAAAATTTTAAATTGTCAAGACAAAATTTTACTGATATAGTCCCATAGGAAAATAAAATTTTCCTTTTGTTCCATAGATAGAATTGCAGCAACGATTAAAAACATCCGCAATTTGTGGAAAAATAATTAAATAGGTTATTTTATCTACTCCAAACTGCCGCCCGCCTTCAAATGCTCTATTACGGCGCAAATGGCGACTGATTGCTTTGATCGTAGCTTTTTCTTCCTTACGAGCCGCTATTTCTTCAATTGTTTCGTTCATGGGCAATATAATGAATTAGATTAATAAAAAGTCAAGCATTTTTATAACAAATTCGGTCTTGAGCAAAAAAATGCCCCGGAAACTCTTTCGAGCCTCCGGGGACTTATTTGTGCCATGCGATAGACGATTTCTCTTATCGTTTAGGCGTTAAAACTAGGTTTTTGTCTTATTTGCTAACCGTAGTCGTAATGCATTCTCTTTCCTTTCTTGATTTTGCGAGGTTATCGATTTAATCAGCCTTTTTGACTGACATGAATAGGCGCTTCGCGCGAGCGGATTACTAACTTAGCTCGCTCCTTCTGTGCGCCCTTACCCTTCCCAAACATCTTGTCGAGACGGGTAAATTGCTGTGCTGGTGAACGGGTTGCCCTATCGGTAACGCGCTGATCAGCCTCGTTTTACTTCTGATACTTTGATTTCATTGGATTTCTCCTCTATCTTTAGTTGGAAAGAGAGGCGACTTTTACGTTAGTAGCCCCAAGAACGCACTCTTTCTAACAAGCGGCAGGGGTTTGCCTGGCGCTAATTTTTAACGTAGCTATCGTTTTCAGGACATGCGGTTAACACTTTTCAGACAGACTTCTGACCGCCTAATTGAGTCTGCCTTATTCGGTATTATCCTGCCGACAAGATTCTAACTCCTTTTAGCTATAGTATGGGATTAATTCGCCACATTAATCTTGTTCCGCTTTACGCGCGGACAACGGTTCTAATATCGTTTGGTTATTTATTTAGCGAACGCCACTTTAACCACTGGCGCTTGCGAGGCTTTTCTCTTAAGATTAGCCACTAGATCGGCGGTTCTTTATTTAGACTTTTCGAACGTCCGCAGTCCGAAGAGTCGATCGGCGCTTACGCACGCCGTTGCGTTTTTGAGATCGTCCGCCGTTATCGGGCTTTCTAATCTCTAAAGGTTATCTTATTCTTTCTCTTTATTTTGTCAACATCTTTTTTAAGAAAAATGAATCCAAGGGGAGGACTTCAAAACCTCCATACCCGCGCCTATGATTGCGAGCGTTTTAACCTTAAACTGCCTTGGCGCGGTTTTGGAGCGATCAACTCCCGCCGTGACATTTTCGCGAAACTTTTCAAAGAACAAAAGGGATTCGCGGTTTTCCGCGCCTCAACCTTATATAAGAGACTTTAACACAAATCTAAAGAAAGTCAATAATATTTTTCACTTTTATGCAATTTTCTTTATCTCTTCAAGTATCTGCCTACCCTTAAAAGTGATTTTTCTCTTGACGTCTATTTCAATCAAATCTTTCTGCAAAAGAAACATTTCATGATCTCTTTGTATCGCGGCGCGAGATAATCCAGTTGATGCGGCCAGCGAATTTAGAGACCTTTCTTTTTCATTTAATAGTTTTAAAATCTGTAATTCGGAATTTGTTAGCCCATATGGTAAAATGCCAAGATTGTCAAGAAATTCTTTATAATTTTTTTCACTAAATTTTCTTATATTCTTTGATTTACAAAATAGTTCTATTTCATTTGATCTCTGAATTGCGTTTCTAGGATTACTTCTGATAATGGAAGTAATTTGATCAATAATTCCTGGCGCAAAGGAAACACCACTAATATTCTTAAATAGAATTTTATATAATTCTTCTTTTGAATACGTTTCAAAATCAATTAGAGTTAATCGATCACGAAAAGCTTTAAAGAGTTTATTTGATTCAGTGGTAGCAAATATAAAATTTACTTTAGAAAAATCAAATATAATAGTAGCGTCTTTGTATATAAATCTTCTAATATCATTCTTAAAATTTTCTGTATTTAAGATCGTAAGAAAAGCGTTTATAACATCTTCGGGCAAACAATGCGCTTCGTCGAATAGAATAGAAATATTATTATTGAATATTTTTTTACTATAAATTTCTTCAATAAAATAATCTAAATCTTTTATAGTAGAACAATTGATTTCGAGAAATTGCTTATGTTCGCGCTTGAAAACAAGCGATTCTGAAAATTGCCGCGCAAATTCTGTTTTGCCAATACCATATGGGCCAACAAACAAAACGGCAGGAATGCGGCAGGTTTTCGTATATGCCTGCGAATAAAATGATAACCGCTTTTTGACGCGCTCTTGTCCTATTAAATTAGAGAAAATTGCGTTCATCTGCTCTTAACATACAAAGATATTGCAGAAAGTCAAGTAAAATTATTCATCAAACAAATTAAATGTTTTTATTTTTTCGTCATTATAATCAAAATAATTTATATCTTTATTTGTTTCACAAAATTCAAAATATTTATTTTTAATTATTTTATCTACTTCTTTATTTTCTTGTTCAAAATCAGCGTTATCAGATAATGTATAAATTTTTCTAGTTTGGCTTAATATTTCTTTTCGCGCCATTATCTTACGTCCGTCGATATTGATTTCTTCCGCAACCCTCATTTTGTTTGTAGGGTTTTAGAAGATCATTAATTTAATCTTCTTTTCCTAATATAACATGAAATTAAAAAATGTTAAATACTTTTTTCATGTTAATATTTCTAAACCCAAAGATATTTGTTGTTCTATTATCAATATATAGCACAAATCCATTTTTCTTGTAAAAAGAAATTAATGAATTTAATGACATTAAACTATTTTGATTTGGGTGAATTAAAAAATAGCATTTTTTAGGGAAAAATTTGATTAATTTATTTCCAAAACCCTTTCCTCTAAATTGAGGATGTATTGTTATTTGTTCAATAAAATAATTTCCATTTATTCTAGTAAAAGAAATTTCACCATATTTTTTTACTATCTTCATTTTTATATTATGATGGGAAAAAATAAGAAATGTTAAATATATTTTTCAAACAAATTTCATTAAATAAATTCTTTTATTAAAAATTCTTGACATTTTATTTCTTTTCCTGTATAGAAAGGAAATTCCGTATATCATTTCTCTCATATTTGTCAAGATAAAAATTAGCAAAAGAAAAATAAAAAAAAATAGATAGATTTTATAATTCGTTTGTCAATATTTTTGTACAAAAAAAGCCCGTAAGGGCTTTTTGAAAGACGGAAATTATTCTGACATACTGCGGCACAAAGCCTGTCGCCACGAATGTCTGAGATTCTTTGCTGTCCGCTTTTTCGATTCACTCGAATGCGCGGAGGAACGGCAACCTTCGTCGCCATTCCAAAGTCCGGTATGGGTGTGTCCTCCGCCACGCGAGCGCGTGGAACGGTTCATCTTGGAAAAGCTCATGTTTAAAATCCTATTATAAAAGATTAAAAAAATCAATCCTTATTCCACCACATTTCAGAAATTTTTAATTCTTTTTCTTTTTGCGCTGCTACTTTACGTTTGCGAGCCTCCGCGCCCTTCTTGCCAAGATAAGATTGTGCGGCTTCTTGACTTATTCCGCGCTCATTCATCACTTGTTTGACGCGCTTAAAATATAGGAAAGAGTTCATTATTACTTAAGGCTGAATTTTAATTCAATAAAACTTTTTGAAATGTATTAGAAATTGATTAGAATGTCAAGAAAAAAAGTTAAAATATAGACCATCCTAGAGTTGAACTAGGGTGAAGCACTTATAGGGTGCCCATTTTACCGTTAAATTAATGGTCCATAATGATTTAGGGCGTTATCGTAAGTATATTACTAAACTGTGGGGGTACCCGGGGATGATCCGGGAAGCCTTACGGCGGCAGATTTTACTTTACCACTTCGTCTTTTGACGCCCTTTCGGTTCGTGGTCTGGACTATGCCTTTATCTTATCTTTCGATTTAGATAGTCGATTATAGTCTCTACGCCTTCTTCTCTTTAGAAGCTTGGCTCGGCGTTGGGATATTAAACCGTTCGCCGAATTTACGACTTACTATTGCAGCGTTTCCCCTGCAACGACCCGTTTTATCAAGTCTGCTGTGTTTGCCCATTTCACCATACCCCCATAAAATTTTCAAATAACATTAGCTGCGTTTTATCGCGCTCCTAACTATTCCCCCACAATACACAAAATTGAAAGAAAGTCAACAAATAAATTGGCACCTCCGCCCCGAATTCAACGGGGAACGTACCTTTAGAAGAGGCAAGTGATATGCGGTTTCACCACGGAGGCATTTAAATTTCTATTCTTATTACATTATTTCAATCTTGAATAATTGTCAATAGAAAAGTAAAATAATTAATGTACCAAAAATTGCAATTATCGCAAGATTAAAATATATATATTTTTCTATATCTTTTTTTTGATCTTTGCTGACCGTAAAAGCTATTAAAAAATTTATAAATAAAAAGATAAGAAAAATATAAAATATTCCACTAAATACGAATTTAATTATTTCTTTCATTTTTATTTATTGGTTGAATTTTTTGGACAAAATATAAATTAAACTGTTTTGTAAAATTGCGGCAAAACAATTGTGCAATAAGCATGACGATAAATCATATTTGAAAAGCCCTTCTTAGAATACGCCGAAGGATGGTTGATTATCGTGCCGCCACGAGTTTCATAATGCCAAGTATCAGACAACTCCCTATTTACATACGGACGTACGTCGCGCTTGTTTGTTGAGTACGCAATTTCCGTCACCCGCCCATATCCGTATTTTCGCGCCAAGCTATTGCACAAACGGATTATCTGCGGGTTAATTTTACGTCCCTCGTCAGAATAGACCGATACTGTTTTAATAGTTTTTGTTTTCATGATTCCGAATCTATATTGGTTTTAACAAAAAGTCAAGTGATTTTTTTTAACCTTGAACGCTATTCCGGTTATTTAAAATTTGATTTATTTTTAACTGCTCTTGTGCTGACGGATTGAAATTTTTGTTTCTATGGAACGAATTTCATTTGTCAAACTATAATTGACGCTATAAAAAGGTTTTTCTTTTTTGGGATATAGTTTTATTCTCATTAGTTGTATAGTATTTTAATAGTAAGAAAATGTCAATGAAATAGAAATTTTTGTTGGCATAATTTATAATTTTTTATTTGTTCTTAATTTATTTGTTCTTAAAATTCTTTCATCAAAAAGAATTTTTAAATCTTCTTTATTCGCGGCGAACGTTAATGTATATGCTCTATCTATGATATATGTATTAATCATACTGTTATCAAAAAGATTAACCTTAGACAAAGAAAGGTCTAAACTATTTTCTACTTCATGTCTTTCATATTTTATCATACAATTGATTAAATAGAGAATTAGAAAAATGTCAATGGAAATTTAAATAATTTCAACCTTGAGCAAATATCAATAATAATAGTAATGATTTAAAAAATCTATTGTATTAAATTTATATTTATCTAAAATATGATTATAAATTAAATCAATTTCTTTTTCTGTAAACTCGCGGTAATTAGGAAGAAAAAAATCAAATCCATTTTTACCCCATCTCCAACATAAAGGTTTATCAAATTTATTTCTTTTTAATTTTTCGTGAGTAGAATAATCGTTCCTGTCAGAGAGGAAAGACCTAATAGATGAATCTTCTTCGTCAAAAATCCCGACAATCATTCCGCCGTGTCGGATTTCTTGGGCTGTTTGATTGTTTTCTATATCGTTTTCCATAGTAGAAAATAAATTATAATTAAAACGTTTTATTAAAAGATATTTAATTAATTCTTTTTATAGAATGTTCCACGTAGAACAATTTATATAAATTTAATTTTGAATAGATTCGTATTTTCTTAATTGATGATTATATCGTTCTAATTTATTTATTACAGACTTTTCGCCAAAACATAAAGACCTATTAGCTTCATTTAAAGCGTCTATATCATTTTCCGCGCCAATCATAATAAAATCCGATCCGCTTTTATATCTATAGCTTAACAAACCTTTATCGGCGCACGGTTTATCATAAAAATTTATTTCCATAAAATTTAAAATAAGCCGTTTTTCTATAAAGTCAAGACGAAACTTTATTTAAATATTTATTTTTAAAAAGTATATTTGTCTACTCTTTCGTAATGCAAAAAATATTGATTACTTGGACAAATCTTTTCCGCCTCTTCGCGTGATTCTACGTATCCTTGGATACATTTTTCCTGATTGTTTCCATCTTTGTCTCCTTCATCCCAATAGTAGATTATATAAATTTCTTTCATAGATTTTAATCTAGTAGAAATATTTATTTAAGTCAAGATAAAATTTCATTAATTAAATTGGAATAGCGTTCTGCCTAGAGCATCATATAAATTCTTTATAAGACAAATCAAATAGAATTTTTCCTGCGTGCTTTTTTAAGAGCGTTCGTGATAGGTTAAGAAAAGCCTTTTGTTCTTTGCTGCCGTCATAGCTGTAACATTGCGCTCTATAAAAAAACTTTCGTATAAAAGACGCTACATAAGATTTAAATTGTATTTAAATTTGTTCGGCCTTGAGCAGTTTGGTTAATTTCGCCAATATAAATATTTTTATAATAAGGTCAAGTAAAATGTATGATTAATTCAGCTTTGGGCGCACTTGAGATCCTTTACGCTATTTTTGCTGTTTTATTCTTGACAAAATAAAAAAAGTTCTATCAGCATCGTGGAAATTTAAAGAAAATACTCTTTTTAAGGTATTATTGTAAAGTAAGATTATTTTTTTATATTACAATAGAATGAAAATGTGCAAAGAAACTCAATTAAAAATATCAAACAAAGCTAATTAGCAACATGTATTACTCTTTTCCCCATTAAACTATTAGTAAAACTTATACAAGGACAACATTCATACTAATTTTTTATTTTATATTAAGTAATTATTTCCCTATACGGAGTAAGAACTGAATAAAAAAAATATTGGCTTAGAAAGCCACTTCACAAGGTTTTGTTGTTTTTGGGTTGAATTTATTTACCTATAAGTTTTGCTTATATTAGAATCACATTCAGATTTAAATTTATTTTAGTATATTGCTATATAATTATTAAAGTAATAGGCTATTGAACCGATGTTAAGATGCGCTTGTTTAAAAGAAATTAATTAAACAAATATTTTGTAAAGTATTAATAAAGAATAAGATAGAAATAAATATTTACATTTAGAATGATTCTTACTTTACAGTAAAGTAAATCGCAATCGGCGAGATAGATAAGCCCAACAGATTTTATTCTTTCCTTAAATTCTTTCTTTTCTTTTATTCCTTTTATTTTATCTTATTTTATACTCTTAAATCTTACCTTTCTTATATTTAATCTATTTTCTTTATTCTTATCTAATCTTTAGTTATACTTATTTAAAAAAAGATATATATATTAAGAAAAAAAATAAGATTATAGTATTTAATTATAGCTAAACAAATCAATAAAATTTGAATAGATTAAAACATACATTGATAAAAGGTAAATTAAAAAAAAGAATAGTTAGATAGAGTGTGCCTCTTTGCTTAGTATTTATGCGGGTTGCGGGTTTTTTTATTGAAAAGATTTTTATTTTTTATTTTAATCTTTTATGAAGAAAAATGTCCAATAAATTTCATTACTAAAATCCATCCAATAATTGCCGCCGAAATCCTATTATAAACCTCAATACTAAATTAAAAACTATCTTTAATTTTCCTCTATATTTTAGCGTGTATTAATTGCTCTTTTGGGGTTTATTTGCGTAAGAAGTTAGCCGCGCATTTTTACTATTGGTTTATTTAACCAATTATATTGGTTAATTTCACCAAAAGCAAGTAAAATCTGGTTAAAATAGCCACTTTTTTCTAAATAGATATAATTTATGTATTTTCAAAGAAAATTTATATCATTAAAAATTCATTTAGAATTACGCGCTAAAAATAATTCGACACTAATTTGTTTAAAACATTGACAGGTTAAAAATTCCATTACTTTTCTAACGACGAAAGTACCGCCCGAGAATCTAAAGCAATAGTCCAACCAATTTGATCAGTATTCTTG
>Ga0172381_10003349_pt1 | contig 17029 bp, 16 predicted proteins | sample Leawel6488metaG_FD_119754 | JGI IMG/M metagenome (GOLD analysis project Ga0172381, IMG submission 119754) | Leachate microbial communities from a municipal landfill in Southern Ontario, Canada - Leachate well 64-88 metaG | ecosystem: Engineered > Solid waste > Landfill > Unclassified | place... | reverse complement strand
GCTAAACAAGGAAAACCAACAGTACATCTTATCATTTTGGGTTTTGAATTGCATATATATTCGCTTATGGGGTTAGTTATTCTGCTTCTTGCTGTAATTTTTCTAGGATTGCAATTTGAAAGTTCCTTTGTGTTTGATGTTGTATCTATTCCTATGTATTTCTGACTATTTTTTACCATATAATCAAAATGGTCAGGAAATTTTTCTATTTGAGGTTTTTTTGCATATTTATAGAAAAAAGGTGTTGTTTCTGGAATAGATATTTTTAATGTTGGATGACCGCCTGATAGAATTATCTCTTTGTATAATGCAAGAATAAACTGCTCTGCTTCTGTACTTCCGCTTATTATAACATTTTCTCCAGATTTCACTTTTAAAATAGAATTAACAACTGTTTTTGCTAGTTTTTGTGTTCTTATGTCTGTTGGCATGTTTTTTTGATTTATCTAAATTCTGCTGCCAGGGTTTGTATAGCTGAAACCAATCTAGATGTAACCTCCGGTGTTGGAAGTTTTCCCGTATTAGCCATAACTAAATATCTTACAGATGTTTCTAGAGACCGCCCTGCTTCAAGCCTGCAATAGGCTTGTGCTCTTACGTCAGGATCAGATATTCTATTGATTGCTGCCTTTTCTGTTTCGTAATCCATTTTTATTTTTAAATTGTCAGAAAGCGGTCTGAGACCGAACACCTCTTAATTGATATTCGTCTAAGTTTACTAGAAAAACTTTTATCCAGTATAACTTGTTGATTTTTTACTTTTAGAGTCAGATTTTTCTTCTTTTTGTGGTTGTGTTTTTAGTTTCTGTTGACTTATTTTAGGAAGAGGTAAATGCAGTGGCAATCCTAACTCTTCTTCAAATTGGAGAGCTTTAACATTACATTTTTCAAGTATATAGTTTAAAATAGGAAGTTTTATTTCTTCAGGAAGTTGTCTCTGTTTCCAAAGAGTCATTATTTCCTCTTTCTTATTTTCATCATCAAGAAGAATTAAATGCCCTTTAATCTCTATTCTTGCAATATCTGGGCTATAATCTACAAAAAAATTGAAATTTATAAGTATTGATGGCTGTTTTGTTAAAGCTACCTTGCCTTCTTTTACATCGTCTAGATTAAGATTTGATTTTACATCAAGATTGTCTCTTTTGCCTTCTTTTACATCTACAAGAATTTTTTTGATTAAAAAACCTATTATTTTCATATTTTTTATTGATAAAGATAGTTTTTAAAGATTGTTATAAGTTAGTTATATTAAATCTTCTTCAGAAACAACAACAAAATCACCTATTGCAACAATTGAATTATAAGGTATAAGTGTTTCGCTTTTTTGTGTTTTTTCAAGGCTTAGGCTTCTTGCGTAGGGTGTAGGATCTTTAACTACAATATGAATCAATTCTCCTGTTCTTGATTCAAATGTTACATCCATAACGAGACCTAATCTTTTGCCTTCTTTTGTAACAATCATTCTCCCTGCGATTTCTTTTAATGTTCTTTTTTCTGTTGTCATATGATATTGATAAAGGGGTTATTTATAAAGATTTCTATATTGAATTTTCATATTCTCTTTTAATTATATTGAATTTATTTTAAATTGGGTTAAAATATCAGGTTGGATACACCCCATGGGTTCTTCTGGAAAGGTTTATAAATAAAAAAAGAGATTTTATTTTTTAATTTTTTATTTATAAATATATATATTATATATTATATATATTATATTATATATAATCAAGTATATATCTAATTTGAGATTTTTCATTTTACTTAGTAATTTATTTTTTAATTTTCCTAAGGTTATCAAGGGGTGTGGCTGCGTATTATTTTTTAAGGCACAAAATATCCCATTCTCTCCAGACGAAATACAGGTGTTCTTTCTTTTTAATGAATACATGCATATAAAAGCAATAAAAATCTTTTTTCGAGTATAAATCAACTATATCCCGTTCTCTCCAGACGAAAGAGTGGTGTAATAAAAATATATAGTTTAATTAACAACTAAATTTATAAATGAAAGCAAACTAAAAATAAAAATGGAGAATATAGATAAAATTTTTGATTCTGTTGGTTCAAGAACACTTTTTAAAAATAAATCTGTTTTGCAATCAAATTATTCTCCAGACGAAATACCTTATAGAGATAAGCAAATAGAACAAGTAGCTTCTATTCTTGCACCAGCATTAATAGGTCAAAAAACAAGCAATCTTTTTATTTACGGGAAAACTGGTACTGGTAAAACACTTACAGTTCAATATGTAAGGGACGAACTCCTAAAAAGAGCAAAAGGGTCTGAGAATCCATTAAGAATAGAGTATATTAATTGTAAACTCAAAAAAGTTGCTGATACAGAATATAGAATTATTGCTGAGCTTATAACCAAGCTGGGTGGAGAGGTTCCAGCAACAGGACTTCCAACAGACCAGGTATATAGCAGATTTTTAAACGTGCTTCAAAAACTAGATGAAAAACTTTTTATAATAATTTTAGATGAAATAGACCATCTAGTTAAAAAGATATCAGATAATTTTTTATATAATCTTACAAGATTAAACTCAGAGTTAACAAAAGTACAGATAATTCTGGTTGGAATAAGCAACGATCTTCGTTTCCTTGAATCTCTTGATCCAAGGGTCAGGAGTTCTCTTTCAGAGGAAGAATTGGTGTTTCCACCATATAACGCAATACAAATTCAAGGAATATTAAACAAAAGAGCACAAGAAGCTTTCAAAGATAATGTTGTTGATAGTGCTGCGCTTGCAAAATGCTCTGCTTTTGCAGCAAGAGAACACGGAGATGCAAGAAGAGCACTTGACCTTTTAAGAGTAGCTGGAGAAATCGCAGAGAGAAACGGAGATAAGAAAATAAAAGAAAAGCATATAGATGAGTCAAACGAAAAAATAGAGAGAGATAAAACCCTTGACACTATTGAAACAGTTCCAAAACAATTTCAAATTGTTTTGCAAGCAATAATCAATCTTGAAGGAGATAGAGAAAAGCTAAAAACACAAAAAAGCCTCTTTAAAGATGGAGATCAAAAAGTTTTTACAGGAGATGTCTACAATGTTTATCAAAAAATATGCCAAAGGATAGGAATAGAGATTCTTACCCAAAGAAGAGTAGGGGACATCATTGGCGAATTTGATATGCTTGGACTTATTAGTGCAATAGTTATAAGCCAGGGTAGATATGGACGAACAAAAGAAATAAAATTACTTATACCAAGAAATGTGCTTGAAAAAGCCAAAGAAATATTACGAAATTCGCTTGGTGTATAAATAGTTTGTTGCCTAGTCAATTCACAACATAAAAACGATTGGGGGACTTAACATGAATGAAGATATACTAAAATATTTTGCAAAGAAAGGGTTTTTATTAAACCAGGAAATAATTAATTTATTTATCAATATCGGCGATAACTCAATTTCAGAAGAGATACTAAATAAAATATTTCTTGTTTCTGGAAAGAGAATAATCACAAAAAATATAGTTACAACATATTTTCATCAGATAAAAGACCTAATCTATATTCAATTTCCTGAAAAAAAACAGATATTTGACAGTTTTTTTTCTAAAGATCAGATTATAACCCAACCACAAAAAGAAGATTATAAAAAAGAAGCAGAAAAACAAAGAAAGATATTCCCAGATTTTAAAATTTTATCTTCAGATATACTTCCCTGTAAAAGACTGGAAGTAAAAGACTTTGTCATTCATTTTAGGAATAGATATCTGTTCTTCAGGGATATTTTAAAAGAGAGAAAAGAACTGACTAATCTTATCTCTATTGATAAGATTGGAAATAATCGCGAATTCTCTATCATCGCAATGGTTTCTAACAAAAGAATAACTAAAAATAAGAACATATTTCTTGAGGTGGAAGACTTAACTGGAAAAACCACCGCTTTAATAAATAAAGATAAAGAAGAACTTTTTGAAAAAGCCAAAGAAATAGTCCCTGATGATATAATCGGGCTTAGGTGTTCAGGCGGAAAAGAAATGGCTTATGTGAATGATATTCTTTTTCCAGAAGCCCGTGTAACTGAAAAGAAGAAGCTCGATGAAGAAGCATACGCGGTTTTTATTTCAGACATTCATCTTGGCTCTACCAGATTTCTTGAAAAGAGCTTCTTAAAATTTATTGATTGGATTAATGGAGATTGTTCTGACGAACAAAGGAAAAAGATAGAGAAAATAAAGTATTTATTTATTACAGGAGATAATGTGGATGGTGTCGGGGTTTATCCTGGTCAAGAAGAAATGCTCTCTATAAAAAATGTTAAAGACCAATACATAAAACTCGTGGAATATCTTAAGAAAATTCCAAAACATATAAATATATTTTTATGCGCCGGTCAGCACGACGCTGTTCGGCTTCCTGAGCCGCAACCCCCAATAGACGAAGAATTTGGGGGGGAAATAACTAAAATAGAAAATCTTTACTTAGTAAGTAATCCTGCGAATATAGAAATTGGATGTACAGAGAATAAAAGCGGATTTAATGTGTTGATGTATCATGGAGCAAGCATGCATGGCTGGGTTGATGAACTCGAAAGTCTAAGAATGGAAAAAGCCAACCACAACCCCTCTAAGATTATTAAACATCTTCTGAAGCACAGGCATCTTTCACCCACCCACTCTGCAAATGTGTATATCCCTTCTGAGAAAGAAGACCCCCTAGTAATAAAAACAGTTCCAGATATTATTGTTACCGGCGATATGCATAGAACTGATATAGATGTTTATAACAATATTCTTATAATTTGCGGTTCATGTTGGCAATCTATAACTCCCTTTGAGGAAAAAGTTGGGAATATTCCGGACCCCTGTAAGGTTCCTATGTTGAACTTAAAAACAAGAGAGATAAAAATTCTAGATTTTTCAGAAGAAGAGGATAAACAATGACACAAAAATATTTTGAAGAGTTAGAGGATAGTGTAAGAGTATGCTATAGTATCGCAGAAGAAGCAAGGATAAAAGGACTTGACCCCCTAGATAAAGTTGAGATACCTATTGCGAGAACACTGGCTGAGAAAGTTGTTGGGCTTATTAGTTTAGTTTATCCTCAGATTAGTGACGAGAGAATTGTAAAAAGAATACTTGAACTTGAAAAAGAATATGGTCCTTTGGACTATGCTGTTGCATTCAAAATCGCAGAAGAAATAGCAAAAGAAAAATTTTGTAAGTTCGAGAATTTGCTTCAGGCTATAGAAGCAGGAATTAGGATTGGTTTTGCTTATGCTACTCTTGGAGTAGTCTCTTCTCCAATAGAAGGATTTACAGAACTAAAATTAGGGAAAACAAAAGAAGGCAAAGAATATTTTGTTCCTTACTTTTCAGGACCAATTAGAAGTGCAGGAACAACAGCAGCGTGCATGGCTTTAATTCTTATAGACTATATGAGGGAAACTTTTGGTTATGCAAAATTTGATCCTGATGAGAAAGAAGTAAAAAGGTTTGTGACAGAAGTTTTTGATTATCATGAAAGAGTTACAAATCTTCAATATCTTCCAACAGAAGAAGAGGCGTTATTCCTTGCTAAAAATATTCCTATTCAGATTGCAGGTGATGCAACCGAAGAGAAAGAAGTTTCAAATTTTAAAGATCTTATAAGAGTAGATACAAACATGATTCGTGGTGGTATGTGCCTTGTTTTTGCAGAGGGGCTTGCTCAAAAAGCTCAAAAAGCTCAAAGACTGCTAAAGGGATTGCAAGCAAAAGGGTTTAAAATTTCTGACTGGGCTTTTCTTGACGAATATGTTCTTCTGCATAAAAAAAGAGAAAAAGGAACAACAGATACAAGTCCAACTTACATAAAGGACTTGGTTGCAGGCAGACCTGTTTTCGGACATCCTTCAATGTCAGGAGGATTTCGCTTTAGATATGGCCGGGCAAGAACAACAGGATTTTCAGCAGCAGCAATTCATCCTGCGACAATGGGGATATCAAACGGATTTCTTTCTACAGGAACACAATTAAAGATAGAAAAGCCAACAAAAGGATGTATTATTACATCATGTGATAGTATTGACGGGCCCATAGTAAAATTGATTAATGGGAGTGTAAGAAAAATCAAAACACTTGAAGAAGCAAGAAAGATTTATTCAGGATTAAAAGAAATTATTTACTTTGGAGATATACTTTTTCCATTTGGAGATGTTTTAAACAGAAATTATAATCTCATAAAAGCAGGATATGTTGAAGAATGGTGGATGCTTGAACTTCAAAAACTATCTTTAAAAACTCAAACAGAAATCGAATCAAGCAAAATAAAAAAATATGATCTTTGTTTAGATGAAGCAGTAAATTTAAGCGAGAAAACCGGAGTTTCACTCCATCCAGAATTTATTTTCTTTTGGACACAAATAACAAAGGAACATTTCTCTGAATTATTGAAATATCTTGTTAATGGTATAATTTTGGAGGGAAAATTGATTCTTCCCTTTAGAGAGGTTGAAAGAGAAAAATATGCTCAGGCAAAAAGAGGATTAGAACTATTGGGAGTTGAACATGAAGTAACTATAGAAAATATAGTTATTGATGAAAAAAATGCATTCTCTTTATTAATTAATCTAGGTTTTGATTTTTCTGCCCTCAACTCTTTAAAAGAGAGTTTTGCCCTCGAAAAAGAAATGAAAGATAAAATAGAAGTTTTTGAATCCGAGAGAATGAAAGATAAAAATGTAATTGAAATTATAAATCTTTTCTCAAAATATAAAATCCGGGATAAGGCAGGCAGTTTTATAGGGACAAGAATGGGCAGACCTGAAAAAGCAAAATTAAGAAAGCTTATTGGAAGCCCAAGTGTTCTATTTCCTGTAGGAGAAGAAGGTGGAAAGTTTAGAAGTGTCAATGTTGCAGAAGAAGAGGGGTGTGTACACGCAGAATTTCCTACTTATTATTGTCAAACTTGCTCAAAAGAAACGATTTATCATAAATGTGAAGATTGTGGAAATCCAACCCGGCTAATGCATTACTGCAAGGAGTGTCATTCAAAATTTGAGTCAAAAATCTGCCCAGAACATAAAATCGGACAAAAGTTTTGTTCAAAAAGAATCGATATGAAAGCAATGCTTAAATCCGCTACAAAATCTCTTGGTTTTGAAAGACAAGAAGTCCCTTTGCTTATTAAGGGGGTAAAGGGAACCAGCAATGAAAATCATGCTTTGGAAAATCTAGCGAAAGGCATACTAAGAGCAAAACATAATTTATGCGTAAATAAAGATGGAACAGTAAGATACGATGCAACAGAAGCCCCTTTAACTCATTTTAAACCAAAAGAAGTTCAAACTGCTTATGAAAAACTTAGACAGTTAGGATATATCAAAGATATTTATGGAAAAGAACTTGAGAACGACGATCAGATATTAGAATTAAAGCCCCATGATATACTCATTTCTTCATGCCCAGATAGCCTGGACGAGAGGGGGGACGATGTTTTTGTTAATATAGCCCAATTTATTGACGATCTTCTTGTAAAGTTTTATAAATTAAAACCATTTTATAATGTTAAGAAGAAAGAGGATTTAGTTGGACATTTAGTTGCTTTAATTTCACCACATAACTGTGCGTGCGTTGCAGGAAGAATAATAGGCTTTTCAAAAACACAAACAATTTACGCTTCGCCATATGTTCATGCTGCGTGCAGAAGAGATTGTGATGGAGATGAACTTGCAGTAATGCTTTTGTTAGATACGCTTATTAATTTCTCAAGACAGTTTCTTCCTTCACATAGGGGGGGAACACAGGACGCACCCCTGGTTCTTAACGCAAGAATAAGAGCAGGAGAAGTTGATGATCAAATTCTGGATTTTGAAACTGTTTCAGAATACCCCCTAGAACTTTACGAATTATCTGAACAAGGCGGGCATCATTCTTCTGAAGTAAAAATAGAGAATGTAAAATATAGGCTCGCTAAAGGAATTGATCCATTTAAAAACACAGGATTTACACATGATACAGATGATTTTAATCACGGAATTACAAATTCTGCATATAAAACAATTCCTAATATGGCTGAAAAAGTAAGGGCACAGATGGATATTGTTGAAAAGCTCAGGGCAGTAAATACTTCGGATGTAGCAAGATTGATTATAGACAGACATTTTATCAGAGACTTAAGAGGAAATCTCAGAAAATTTTCCCAACAGGAATTTAGATGCACAAATTGCAACACAAAATATAGGAGACCCCCCCTTACAGGCAAATGTACAAAATGCAGCAAAGGCAATATTATTTTTACCATCTCTTACGGAAGTATAATAAAATATCTTCAGCCAGCATTAGAGCTTGCAGAAAAATATAATGTCCCAGATTATTTGAAACAAAACCTTATTCTTACACAAAGATATATTGAAAGTATTTTTGGCAAGGATAAAGAGAAGCAGGAAGCATTGGGAAAGTGGTTTTGAGATTTGTTAAGATAGCTTTTTAAAGTTGGTATAATTATTCAAAATATGCAAAGTAGGACCGCACTTTTAACTATCTTGATAATTTCCATAGTAGGAATAATTTTTTCAGGCTATTTGAGCTATACTGAATTATTCGCGGGTTTTTGTGGTGCATCTGAATTAGGAATGGGGAGCTGCACGAATGTTTTTCAAGTTCCGGCATGTGTTTATGGGTTGGTGATGTATCTTGCTGTTTTTATTTTTTCTTTGATTGGATTAAAAAATAAAAATTAATAATTAATTTAAAGTTTAAGAGAAACCAAACAAAGTTCAATATAGTCTTCTTTAAAAATATCCTTTTCTTTTTTATATCATGGAAGAGGATGTAAATAGCAAATGTGGAATAGTTGTGGCGAATTCCTTACATGATGCTTATTCTTTTATTAAATCTCTTCAGCATAGGGGTAGAGAAGCATGCGGGATATTTGCATTTGGAAAAAACAGAATAGATGTGATTAAATGGAAAGGGGGAGTAAGTAAAGTAGACTTAATTGACCTTCATAAAATCTTTCCTGCCTCTCTTTATCATACATTTGGGGCGCATGTAAGATATGCGACAAAGGGAAGAGAGGATCAAATTCTTGAAGAGGCTCATCCCCATGTTATAGGTGGAAAAATAGACAATCGGGGAGATCATATAATCATAAGAGATTGTGATGCTGTTGCAATTCATAATGGACAAGTAAACTTTCCAAAACATCTTAACCCTAACTCGGAATGTGATACTAAAATTTTACTAAGATATTATATGAAAAATGGAGAAGAAAATCTATTAAAAAATATTCCTGGTTCGTATGTCTTAGCTATAGCCGATAAAAGGAGAGATGAAGTTATTGTTTTAAGAGATAAGTTTGCTGTCAAGCCGGCCTGTCTTGGATTTAAGGATGGTAAATATTGTATCTCTTCAGAAGATATTGCTTTAATAGAAAATGGAGCAATTTATATGGAGGATTTAGATGCAGGAACAATTTATTACATGGGTAATAAAGGCAGTTATCGGAAAGTCCCTTTGATTAAAGAAACAGAAAAAAAACATTGCTTCTTTGAATGGAATTATATCTCAGATGCACATTCAATGATAAATGGAGTAAGTGTCCTGAAATTGAGACAAGAATTAGGAAAAGTATTAGCAGAAGAATTTCATCCTAGTGATGTGGATATTATTACATTTCTCCCCAGATGCCCTGAAAGTGCAGCAAGAAGTTATGCCAAAACTATTAATCAAGAATCAAACTTTAGACCTATTTTCTATAAATTAAGAGGAGAAAGGTCATTTCAGGGAACAACAAAGGATGACAGAAAAAACTCTATAAAAAGCAATTTGCATTTGCTTCCTGCCTCTGAAAAATTTTTAAAAGGAAAAACAATCGCACTTATAGATGATTCTACCATAAGAGGAACAAATTCAAGACGTGCAAAAGAACTAATAATTAATTCTGGAGCAAAAAAAGTTTACCTTTTAAATTATACCCCTAAAATAGGGATAATCGGTGAAGATGGAATAGCTAGAGGATGTATGTTTGGAGTAGATATGCCTCCGAGGGATAATTTTGTTGTAAGAACAAAAGATGGAAAGAGAAATAGAACAGAAGAAGAAATAAATCAAGAGATAGGTATGAGTGTTTATTTTCTTTCAACAGAAGGAATGTTTCGTGCTTTTGAGAGAGCGGGAATAGATAGACATAACCTATGTTCTTTTTGTATTGGCGGAAAACATCCGTTTATGAATTATAGGAGATAATACAAAATTGTACTAATCAACAAACTTCCCATCATGTGGGTTCTTCTAACACCAGCATAAATACAAGTAAGACCAACACAAGTAGAAACTAACATTGCTAATAATCCAAGAAAGCCGGAGAAATAAAAGACTACTGCAAATAAAATTAAGAGAACAACTCCTGAAAGAATTTGATAATTTACTTTAGAAATTATCTTTGAAAAATACCTTGCAAGAAATATCGTGACAAAAAAAGAAATAATCCCGGAAGCGAAAATTACGAGAGTTATAACCACTAAATTGCTTATTGACAATTTAATTATTTCACCTATTGCAACAGCAACACCCGTTCTTGCTTTGTTTATAGTATAAAGCGTTATGAACGAAAGCCCTGTTACAATAGTATTTATCGCACCCAACAAAACCAAAAATTCTTTTCTGTCTAAATCTCCTGTTACTTCGCTTCCTATTACTGCTGCCTGTCCACTGCCCATACCCGGAAGAAAGCTACATAGTGGGGAAGCGATAATTGATGCGAAAATTGATTTGAAAAATGAAACTCTTGTAAGTGTTATTTCTTTCAGAGGCATTATCTTTTGAGGAGGTATTGTTTGTTTTTTTGTAATGGCAGTTATAAGAGAAGATACTCCAAATAAACCTGTGAAAAGGGGAAGAAGAGGTTCTTTTACTGGAAGATTTAATGTTGCTATTCCTAACAACCCTGAAATTATAAAAATTAAAAATGCCCATAATCTTGAAGACTTTTCAAAAGAAATGAGAAAAATACATGTAAGAATAAGGATGAAGGGCATTATCCCTTCTGCATAAGGATAGACTATTGGAAGAAAGAAAAAGAAAAGCGGAGAAAAGATTAAGATTATTAATAATCCTGAAAGACTGCCATAGAGCGTATAAACAATAGCAGAATATGCTTCTCCTTTTATTAGCATTTCATGCCCGGGCAGAATAGAAAGAAAATTTTCCTCATCTGGTGCTCCTAAAAAAACACTCGGAACATAGTCTACAAATGTATGTGTCATTGCCATTGAGACCAGAAATACAACTAGAACAATGGGAAAGACAAAAGTAAGGAGAGAGGCAGATAATCCTAAGAGAATCGCAGAGACGAGATTTATGTGGATACCAGGAGTTATACCTGTAATAGTACCAATAATAATTCCTAATAATAGAGCGAGAATAATCTCAATTATCATAAGATAGAATCTTATTAATATTTATCTGCGTTTCATTTTCATATTTTTCTATTTTTCCTGAGAAAATATAAGTTTGAGATTTATTTATGTTTAAATCTTTTGAGTTTAATGTTCCTGTTATTTCCCCGGTAGAATCAGATATAGTCAAAATATAAAATTCGCCTTCTTCAATGTTTTTTATATAAGAAATATTGCCTTTTATACGAACATAATCTCCTATCGACTCTTTTGTGATATCTGCTGTAAGATATTGTTTTGGAGTCAGATGAGACGAAAGAAAAATAAGTAATAATACTCCAAAGAGAGATAGTGCAAGACAAATTTTTAAGTTAGTCTTCATTTTTATTATATCCTATAGCAACAAGATTTATTAAGTATTATCTTCTTGTTTTTTTATGATAGAAAAGAAGGAAAAGGTAGTAAAACAAGAAAAAGCTGAAAAAGAGCTTAGTGTTGAAGAAAGACTGGCTTTGATAAAAAGGAATACTGCTGAAATAATAAGAGAAGAAGAACTAGTTGAATTATTAAAAAAGAAAAAACACCCGGTTGTTTATTGGGGGACATCTCCTACAGGCAAACCTCATGTAGGATATTTATTCCCTGCATTAATCATGTCAGATTTCATAAAAGCAGGTTTTAAACTGAAAATTCTACTTGCTGACTTACATGCTGCACTTGACAATGTTCCTTGGCCAATCCTTGAAAAAAGATATGACTATTACAGTGAAGTAATTCCTTTACTTCTTCAGGCGATGGGGGTAGATATAAAAAATGTTGAGTTTGTTAAGGGAAGCGATTTCCAATTAAAACCAGAGTATATGTTTGATGTTTTAAGAATGTCTAGTTTTGTTTCTGTTCATGATGCTAATAAGGCTGCATCTGATGTTGTTAAAATGGGGGATAATCCCAAACTTTCAGGATTAATATACCCTATAATGCAAGCCATGGATGAAATTTATTTAGAAGCAGATTGCCAGTTAGGCGGAACTGATCAGAGAAAAATTATGGTTTTAGCAAGAGAGAATCATCCTAAAATTGATTATGAACCAAGAGTGGAAATTATGAATCCACTTATTCCTGGTTTGACTGCTGGTGGAAAAATGAGTGCAAGTGTTGAAGAATCAAAGATTGATTTGCTTGAAGATGAAAAAACAGTAGAATCAAAGATAAATAAGGCATATTGTCTTGAAGGAGATTTAAATAATGGTCTTCTCCCATTTCTGAAATATGTTATTTTTGTTATGAAGCAAGACAAAGGAGACTCGCTGCTTATTGAAAGACCTGAAAAGTTTGGCGGAAATAAAAAATATTCTACTTATGCAGAGTTAGAAAAAGACTTTGTTGAAAAAAAACTTCATCCCATGGATTTAAAAAAATCAATTGCAATAGAAATCAATAAAATTCTTGCACCAATACGGAAAAATAAGGAAAGATTGGACAGGATTGCTAAAGAAGCGTACGGGAAATAACTTTTTTTATCTTGTACTAAACTCTAAAATATCTTTGTCTTTTAATATATGCTTTATACCCACTTCTTGTCCACCAAACTTGCTACTCGGTCCCCAAATTTTTATTTTTTTAATAATATCTGTTTTTCCATGAAAAATTATCTTGGCAGCATCTTTTACAAGAGAGTTTGGTGGCATTATTATGGGATCGCCATCTTCAGGTTTGCCTGGCTGTTTAGTATACACCCTTATTTTGCTGAATGATCTGAATATTTTTTCTTTCAGTTCATCAATACCCTCTCCAGTTTTACATGAAATCATAACAAAATTGTATCTTTTTGATCTCAAAGTCTCTCTTATTTTTCTCTTCATATTTTCGTCATATAAGTCTATTTTATTAAATATCACAATTCTCTTTCCAGATGATTTTTTTATTTGCTCCTCTATAGGAGATATTTCATGTATTTTTTCAATGACTATTAAAATAACATCAGACGTGTTTATTATTCCAGTTTCAAAGTTTTCACTTCCCATCGCAGGGAGGTCTATTATTTGTATGGGGCATGTTTCGTAGTTTAATATTCCCACCTCTGGAATTTGTGTTGTAAAACCATAACTTGCTATTCTCGGGTCTGCATTGGTTAAGACTTTTAATAACGAGGATTTTCCAGAATTTGTCATTCCTACCAATACTGCCTGCATTTCGCCTTTCTTTATCCCTTCTTTGCTTGACGAGCCTTTTCTCCTTTTTTTATCTTTTACTATTTTTTCCTTTAAACCCTTAATCTTGGATTTTATGTCCCCCCTAAACTTTTGACTGCTTTTATGGTCGGGGGAGGTTCTTAGCATCTCTTCAAGAGCAATTATTTTCTCTTCATCTGTTTGAGCTATATCAAACTTTTTTTCAGCTGCTGCGAATTCGTATCCTGCATTTATTGGCATGTTATATACTAAGATAAGCAGGCGGGGTTTTAAATTGGTTTTGGTTGAGATAGTTTTAATAATAAGTGTTTTTTTGTAATAATATGAAAGTCGCAGTATTGTTTTCAGGAGGAAAAGATAGTGTATATTCTGCATACTTAGCAAAAAATGTGGGTCATGAAATAAGTTGCCTCATAAGCATTTATTCTTTAAACAAAGAAAGTTTTATGTTTCATACTCCCGCCATAGAGATAACAAAAAGACAAGCAGAGCTAATGGAGATTCCATTCATAATTCAGAAAACAAAAGGGGAGAAAGAGAAAGAACTCCTAGATTTGGAGAAAGCAATTAAGAAAGCGATTGTTGATTTTGATATTGCGGGCATTGTTACAGGCGCAATTGAAAGTGTATATCAATCTTCAAGGATACAGAAAATATGCCAAAAACTTAAGATAGAATGTTTTAACCCATTATGGCAAAAAAACCAAATTGAACTTATCGAGGAAATCATAAAAAATAAATTTGAAGTGATTATAAGCGGGGTTTTTGCTTATCCATTTGATAAGGAATGGATTGGGAGGAAGATAGACCAAAAGTTTTTAGAAGAAATAATAATTTTAAATAATAAGTTTAAAATAAATCCTGCCGGGGAAGGCGGAGAATTTGAAAGTCTTGTAATTGATTGCCCTCTTTTTAAAAAAGAGTTGAATATTGAGCTAAAAACTGTTTCTGGAGAGGGCAATTCGTGGAGGGCAGAGTTTGAATGATACTTTTAATAAATATATGCAAGGAAAAGCTTCATTATTATGAATTTGTAAGGCCCATTGAAGATGTTTTAAAAATGAATAAAATCGATTTTTTTACCTTGAATTATAATGAAATTCTACAAGGGGATTTGGACAAAGCAGAAAAGATTATTATATGCGGCACAAGTCTTAAGGATAATGGATTTATAGAAAATATTGATAACTTTAGATGGATTCGGGATTTTAGCAAGCCAATTCTTGGGATATGTGGTGGAATGCAGATAATTGGTCTGATATTTTCGGGTAAAATTAAGAAAAAGACAGAGGTAGGTTTTTTTATAGAGAAATTTTCCAACTTTTTAGGTTTGAATGGAGAGAAAGAGGTTTATCATTTACACAATAATTATATCTCCCTGCCAGAAAACTTTGAGCAGTTTAGTTCATCAGATATATCCCAAGCCATAAAACATAAAACAAAAGATATTTACGGAGTTCTTTTTCATCCAGAAGTTAGACAGAAAGATTTAATTATCAGATTTTGTGAATTAATTTAGAACATGCAAAAACCAAACTTCCAAAGAAAAAAACTAAAAAATGGAATGACTGTTCTTTTCGAAAAAAGAGATAACGAGATTGTTAGCATAGCCTTTGTTGTTAAACAAGGAGGAGTAAATGAAACTGTTGGGGAAAAGGGCATATCTCATTTTATAGAACATATGCTTTACAAAGGCACTGAAAAAAGAAACTCAAAACAGATTTCTGCTGAGATAGAAAAAAATGGGGGTGTCCTTAATGGATTTACAGATGAAGAACTGACTGCATACTGGTGTAAAATACCAAGCAAGCATATTGAAGTTGCATTAGATGTTCTTAGTGACATGGTCAAAAACCCAAAATTTGATGAAAAAGAAATAGAGAAAGAGAGAAAAGTCATTTTTGAAGAAATGAAAATGTACAAAGACAATCCCAGACTTTATGTTATTGATGAAGGCATAAAAAAAGCTCTTTACGAAGGTGATTTTTCAGTGCCTTTAATTGGAACAGAAGATTCAATGAAAATAAACACACGAAAGAAATTAAACGAACTTTTTAAAAAAGTTTATTCGCCAGAAAATATGGTTCTTTGTGTAGTGGGAGATGTTAGCTTTGAGAAGATTTGCGGCTTCGCAGAAAAGAATTTTAGCGGAAAGGGAAAAACCTCTACTAAAATAACCATTAAAAAAATAAACACAAAGATTATAGAAAAAAGAAAAGGAATAGACCAGGCAAATCTTATATTTGCATACCATGTTCCAGAAGCTTCGAAGAAAGAAAGAGTTATTGCACAAGTTCTGAGCTGTATAATGGTGGGAGGCATGTCTTCAAGACTTTTTCAAGAGATAAGAGAAAAAAGAAATCTGGCATATTCTATCAAAGGAGATTATATTGGTGGAAAAGAGTATGGTTATAATTTTATATTTGTAGGCACTTCTACAGAAAATGTTGAAAAAGTCAGAGAATTAATTCTTTTAGAGTTCAAAAAGCTAAAAGGATTAACTGAAAAAGAATTAGAGGAGGCAAAGGAGCAATTGATAGGAAATAATAAAATAAGTCAAGAAGATTCACAGGAGCAGATGGTTAATCTGATTTCACATGAGATTTCTGGAAAAGCAGAAGAAGCTTATGAATTTGAAAAGAACATAAGAGAAGTTAAACTTGAAGATGTAAAAAGACTTGCTGATTTTAAAGACTATTCTTTTTTTGCACTTGTACCAGAATAATATGGCAGAAGATAATGAAGCTATTTCTAAAAATCTGAAAAGATGTTTTATCTGCATTGATTTGCCTTTAGAGGCTAAAAAATATTTAAATGAAGTTCAAGAAATAATCAAAAAGAAAAACTTATTCCAAGGCAAGTTTACAGAATTTGAAAATTTACATTTAACTCTTAAGTTTTTAGGGGAAATAGAAGAGATAAAGATTTTAGAGGCAGAAGAAAGACTGAGAAAAATAAAGTTTAATGCTTTTGATATATACTTAGGCGAAGTTGGAGTGTTTTCTGAGAGATTTGCTAATCTTATCTGGATAAAACTGGGCGGCAAGAGTATTTTTGATTTGCAGAAACAGGTTGAGGATGTTTTAGGTGGGCTTTTCGAAGCAGAAAAGAGGTTTATGAGTCATGTAACTATAGCCCGACCTAAAAAAGTTTTTGATAAAAACCTTCTTTTAGATTATTTTCATAAGATGAAAATAAAGAAAGAGTGTTTTAATATGGATAGGTTCTTTTTGAAAAGTTCTGATCTGAAAGAAGATGGACCGGTTTATTCGACGATAAAAGAATTTTCTGCGGAAAAAGAGTAATTTTTTGTGTTTATGATTATATATTTTTTAGTATAATGATGTTTATAAATCAGGTTTAAGTTTTTATCTTGAGATGGCTGATAAAAGAGAGAGCGAGGGTCATGAAGACAATGGGACGAATGGAGCAAATGGCATTTCTTATCCACAAAGATATGTTGTGACTGCTGCACAGGCTTCTTATCGTCTTAAATATGAT
>Ga0172381_10003347_pt1 | contig 17039 bp, 21 predicted proteins | sample Leawel6488metaG_FD_119754 | JGI IMG/M metagenome (GOLD analysis project Ga0172381, IMG submission 119754) | Leachate microbial communities from a municipal landfill in Southern Ontario, Canada - Leachate well 64-88 metaG | ecosystem: Engineered > Solid waste > Landfill > Unclassified | place... | reverse complement strand
TTAATAGTTACGCATAGTTTGGGTTCATCCCACCAAGACCATATAAATACATCTAAGGCGGTTTTAGCGGCATCAAGGCGGTGTAAAAATATTTGGATGTGGGAACCTATTTATCCAGATAAAATGAGTAATATTCCGTTTAGACCGCAGATATATGTTGATATAACTGATAGTGTAAATAAAAAAATAGAATCTTTAAAGATGCACACAACACAATTTAAAAAATATCCAAATTGGATTGATTTAACCTGTGCGCTTGCAAAAACACGTGGAATAGAAAACGGATGTGCCTTTGCCGAAGCATATGAACCAATAAAAATGGAGTATAAGATATGAATAAAATAGTTTCTATACATCAGCCCGAAGCGTTCCCTTGGCTTGGTTTGCTTGATAAAATCAGCAAATGTGATGAATTTGTTATTTTAGATTTTGTTGATTTTGAAAAGAATTATTTTCAAAACAGAAACAAAATAAGAACTAAATCCGACGTTGGTTGGGGGTATATAACAATTCCGGTTCAAAAACACAATCACGTTCCTATAAATGAAATTGTCATATCTTCTGACGAATCTCGGAAACTAAAAATTATCAATATAATAAAAGAAAACTATTGTAAATCTAAAAATTTTAATGCGTGTTTTCCTGTAATTGAAACTATAATAAGAGGCGCAAACAATAGTTTGGTTACGCTAAATTTAGAAATATTAGTGTATCTATTGCGTGCATTTAATATTAAAACCAAAATAACACTTGCTTCAAGTTTAAACATTGATAAAAAGTTAAAATCAACCGACCTATTAGTTGATATATGTAAAAAAACAAATGCAACTTCATATTTGTCGGGTATTGGCGGAAAAGAATATCTTGATTTAAATAAATTTAAAGAAAATAATATTGATGTTGTTTTTCATTCATTCTTTCATCCAGTATATAAACAACAATATTCTAATTTTACTCCTAATATGAGCGCATTAGACGCTTTATTTAATATTGATTTAACGGAAATGCCCACGGTATTCAATGACAAGGGATATAATGCCATGAAAATGATTTTTGATAAAATTCCAGATTGGGGAAATAAGCGAATTATTGAACTGTTTTCCGGCGATGGTAGCGGACACTCTCGCGTTTATGGTAATAATGTTAATACTGTGTTGTGGGAATTAAATGTCGATAATTATAGACAACTAAAACGGTTATTTCCGTTCGCTAATGTAGAAAATGTTGATTCTTTATTGCGAATGAAATGCGAACCTGTTGATTTTGATATTGTTGTTATTGACCATCCTGCAAATATGCCAACAAGTGTTATTTTACCAGAAGCATTATGTTTATTGAATCAGCATAGTTATCTTGTTTTTAGAGCAATAAAACAATCTTATAATAATAATCTAGATATTTGTGTTGATTTACCTATTGAAGATTGGAAAACTATAATAAGTCAAAATGGGTTTAACGTTATTAACTATTATGAACAACCAAGAGAATACTATTACGGACTGCATTGGTTGTCTAACTATGTTTTTGAGGTGAAAAAAAATGATTAGCCTGTTGGAAACTATTTTACCAATCAATAAATCTGATGTTGAACAATTAGATGTTCCAGCCCCTTCTAAAAACAATGATTTGGCTTTTGTTTTTGATAATTTTTTACGAGATCGCTTGGCATTTAATTTAATAAAGAGTATTTTTAGATTTTACCCGGGTTCTAAAATATACATAGCCGACCAAAGTGTTTACAACAAAAATACGATGTTGTTATATGGAAAATTAACCGCCGCTGGCCATTCTGTTAATTATTGCGGGTTCGATTGTGGGATATCAGTTGCAAGAAATACAGCGATTGCACAAGTAAAAGAACCGTATATTTTTGTTTGTGATTGCGACAATTTAATTGAAGAACGAACCAATATTGAGACATTAAAAACCATTTTAAAAAATAATTCTGAAATTGGATTTGTTGGTATGTATGAAATTTTTAGCGGAAAAATAAATAATTATGAACATTTTCTTAACAGAAAAGATAAGTTATTAAAATACGAAACAATATCAAAAGATGCTAAAATACGATTAAATCCATTCTTTTTGTGCGATTACACTATGAACAGTGGTTTGGCAAAAAAAGAGATATTTGAATCCGTTAAATATGAAGAACAAATGAAGCTATGTGAACACTTAGATTTTTTTATGCAATTAAAATATAATACCTCGTGGAAGGTTGCTTGTGCCACCAATGTATGTGTTAATAATTCATGTTTTGCGTTAGAAAATGAAGATTATAAAAAATTGCGAGGAAGAAATAAGCTGTTTTGGGATTTTTATATCACAAAATGGGGTTTAGAACAAATAAATGACTATAGTTTAGTAAGAAAAATAACAATCGGAAAATAGTTAAAATAGTCTTTTTAGGGCATTTTAGCACTTGTGCGGGTATTTTACCCTATTTTACAGTAACATAGCCTTAAATGGGCTTCTAAAGGCTAAATAGAGGTGTTTTTACAGGCCTTGCGACCCCCAAAACGTAGCAAAACAAAATATTTCAAAAATAACCTTGATTTTTTACAAAAATGTGTTATACTTATATTAGAAATTGAGAAACAACAAAAGACCATCTAATATGGGGTGTTATCATGATTACTGAATCCGATATTGATAATTTAGTTCCGTTTTCCAAAACCGTTTTGCGCCTTTTGCAAACAAAACAATATCAATCTGAAAGTGGATTACTCGGCGATGGAAATAATCATCAAAAATGGTTTCGCATGATTCAGTGTATTGACAATTCTGGAATGGATAAAATATTGATTGGTTATTTTAATGCCTCTTCTGCGATCGGAGATATGTTAGAACATTTTGCTGGCGTTTTTATTAATAATTCTTGGATTTCCTCCGAATACGAATTGGTTGATTTATATGGAAGATAATAATATGAATAACAAATTAGCTATCATTTTTACTACTTTTCTTAGGGATGAATTGCTAAAAATAACCCTACCGTCTTTAGTTAATAATTTAAGTTTAAACTCTGAAATATTTATCGGCGATCAAAAACCATCCGAAGATAAATGGAATTGGATTAATTCTATTTTACCGCAAGGAAGTATTCAATATGTTCAGCAACCGTTTGATTGCGGATTGTCTTGGGCAAGAAATGATTTAATTAAACGTGCGCAAGAACAGCATTTTGATTACTGCCTTTTAATGGCAGATAATATAAATATTATAAATCCTTTATCTCAGTTACAACCAGTTATAAACTTTTTAGAATCAAATAAACAAAATGGTTTATGCGGAATTAAATTAAACGATAGATTTATGTGGATTCGAGATTTTGTTTTAAAGCCGGAATATTTAGAATTAAACGCTCCAAAACGAGGATTTACCACCTTTGAAAAATACGAGTTTTTACGGTGTGATATTGTTCCTATGTTTTTTGTTGCAAAAACTGAATTACTTTTAAAAAATAGATTTGATGACGAGCAAAAAATGGCTGAGCACGAGGTTTTTTTCAATGATTTGAAAAATAACACCAATTATAACGTGTTTTTTACATCGAATTATTCCGCAAATTATATTTTAAGCAGACCGCCGGAATATAAAGTATTTAGAGACCGACTCTATGGAGAATTTCAGCAAAAAGCAAAAGAAAAGCTTGGTGTTAAATCTTTGTGGAAAGATAATGCGAAAGGATGGGAAAAATGCTTGTAGAAAAAAAAGAACCACAAACACTTTTTGAAGAGTTTGGTATTTCGGAAAAAAAGTTTTTAGTTACGGGAGGCGCCGGTTTTATTGGCTCTCATCTTGTAGAAGATTTAGTTTTATATGGAGCTAAAAATATAACTGTTCTTGATAATTTTATTAATGGAAATTTAAAAAATCTTGAAAATTTACCACCTAATATTAATGTTGTTATTGGGGATATAAGAAATAAAGAGACCGTTGATTTCCATGTTAAAAATTCGGATATTGTATTTCATTTAGCTTCTTTAATAAACGCCAACGAATCAATCGAAAATCCATATTTATATAAAGAAGTTATATATGATGGGACAAAAAACATTGCCATTTCGACTTCTTATAATCAAAAAAAACTTATTTATGCTTCTTCTTTTGCTGTCTACGGCGACTCCGCAGTGCCATGTTCGGAATTAACCCAATGCGCACCAATGAACCCATATGGATACTATAAACTACAATCTGAACAACTTATTATGAAATTGGGTGGGCATATTGCTCGGTTTTCTAATGTTTACGGAGAACGCCAATCTGCGGGGGTTGTTCCTGCTCTTATCAACAAACACTTAAACAATGTTTCTCCAACAATTAATAATTATGGTGAGCAAACTCGTGATTTTATTTATGTAAAAGACATAACAACTGCTCTTATTGTTTTAGCTGTTTTAAAAGAATCTGGATTTAATATTTTTAATATTTGTTCTGGTAAATCAATAACAATAAATAATTTAAATTCGATAATTAGAAGCTTTACAAAATCAACACAACCACCAACATATACGGGAAAAGATTCTTGGGAAGTAATCCATTCTTGCGGCAATAACAATCGAATAACTACCTACACCACGTGGAAACCAAACTGGGATTTAAACACGGCGTTGTATTCAACCGTTGAATATTATAAACATATACTTTTAAAATAAGCATTACGCCCTGCGCCAGAAAATGGCTACCGCTTAGGGTATCAGGATAAGCTCTGTAGAGCATAGCGGAGATAAAACGGAGTTGCTTACCGGGAGGTGAAAGACCTCAGCAGAGCACCCGATTGAAGGAGGAGGGAAATGACTAAATCTTGGCAAGAAGCTTTTGAAAATCCCAAGTGCCACGATAGAGCGGGCAGATTTAAAATTGTAGCCCAAACCATCCGCATGCTAATCACAAGCAAGATGCAAGGAGATGAGAGATGAAAATTTTCACAAAAGACTATAAGATTAACTTTGTAGATGATAATAATGTTTTTGTTGGTTATGATATAGAGCAATCTTGTTGTGAGAAGGCTGGTTGGTTTATTTTCGATAGGGAGTTAGATGATATAGAAGGAGAGGCTAAAAAATACGACATTAAACAATACATGTTTGATACAAACTATTTTAAGTGTATAGATAATCCTTCGTTTCCAGAATATGGAAGAATGGTACGTTTTAAACTTATATCTAATAGTAAACCAAACTTATTCTTACACTTATATAATGTACACAATGGATATTATGGTCATGGTTTTGAAGCTAACATCGGTGGCATTCAATGGCAACAAGGAGTATTATAACTTTCTTAGCGCGGGCGTGATAGCCTACGGAGCAGTTGCGGAGTCTATAGAAATCCATAAAGACCGTGTAAGTTGAAAGATTACTAACAACTGCCGCCCGTGCTGAGTAATTACCAATAAAGTATAAATCAGTAATTGAAAAGGAGTGATGAAATGGATAACCAAGACAGTTTAGGATACACAAAAGAACTTGAAATAAGATTAATCAGAACCAAGCACAAAATAAGATTTGCTACAGGAACTACAGTAGAAAACATTGAAAATATGTTACAAAGTGTTCCAGAGAATAGCGAAGTAGATGAGATAATATATGACGAGGATAAACCGAATTTAATAAGCATTATATTCCACGAAGAAAAAGTCAGCAAGGAGTCCTAATGACTAAAGATGAAGCAGTGATACAGTTCCAAATAAGCAAAGGAATGATAGAAAATAATGGCAGAAAATTTGGGTTAAACGAATACGAAAAAGATTTACTAAAAGCCATCGAATTTGCTATCGAAACGCTGAAAAGGATTGATACGAAGAAGATAGAACACATAATAATAGATACGAGAAAAGCTAATGCAAACAGATTCCATACGGAAGAAGCAGAAGCCCAAGAAGTAGTCAACTATCTTGGAGGTGAATGCCGGGCGAAAAAGCGTTAAGGGAAGCAATCAAGAAATTAAAAGAATAAAAAATGATACCAAACGAATGTATAATAATACACGGCGGTTCTTCTTTAAATCAAGGTTTTGCTACTGGTTTAAAAGAAAAAATTATAGATAAATTTATTATCACAATAAATTATAGTTATTCTCATTTTCCAGAAGCAACCTTGTTGACATTCATGGATAGAACATTTTATTGCCCTTCTCAAGATAATATTAACAAGGGATTTAAAAATTGTTATGAAGAAATAAAATCTCTTCCGTTAATTATTGGAACAAATGCCGATTCTGTCGTTTTAGAAAAAAAACATTCAAATACATTACTTGTTAAATTCTGCCCGTTTAAATTAAATGCAACAGATACCTTAGCAAAAGGATTCTATTCCGCTCCTGGCGGTGGGAGAACCGGGGTATTTGCTTTATCGCTCGCGTTATTCCTAATGGATTATTCAAAATATTGTAAAATATTTCTTTTAGGAGCAGATTCCGGATTAACAAAAAACAATCCTGATTTACATTATTATCCTAAATCCAAAATACTGCATAGAGGAACAGATTCAACCAAGTATTATGAAAATCATAATGCTGATGAAATATATAAACCGTTTCTTCCGTTTAAAAATAATATTTACAATGTTTCTCCAGATTCTAATTTAAATTTGTTTAAAAAAATAAATTATCTTGAGTTTTATTCAAAAGTAAATTTATTATCCGTTGATCAAAAAGAACTTCGATTGTCTATACTTGATAAATTAACACCAAATAGGATTTAGAAGCACCGAAGCTAAAAGAACGAGTATTTTAACCTTCTCGCAGTAATATAGCCTTAAATAGGGCTTGGTGGGCTAATTTAAGGCATTACAAAGGAGCTTTAGATGTATAAAATCACATACTTTGATAATTCAACGTTTAAAGGCGGAATACCCGAAGATTCTAAGTGGAATTTAATAAATAAACCAATTAAATCGTTATATTATGAACTATATGGGAAAAAAATATATTTAGAAGGGTTTACTGAATATAATCACATAGTTTCTTTTGCAAGCTTTTTAGACCAGTCAGTAAAATTATTCAAAATTGAATTGCTTGTTAGACATCCAAATATATGTTATGTTTTTAGGTGGAATTTAATTACTAAAAAATTCGACATTGCAACCGGCGGGCTTGAAGAATATAAAAAAAACACCGGGTCTAAACTCGGCGTTTATCAAATATCCCCGTTTTATAAACTTCTATAAGGCAGTATTATCCTCGTCATATGGTATTGTAGAACAATGAAATTTAGCAGAACTTCCTAATACATATTCTTCCATTGTCGGGAAATGGCCCCAATCATCTGGAGGGTCTATTTGTATTTGAATATAGCCATTATTATCAGACGTTGCCAAAAACGGCAATACCAAGTCTCCTGCCCGTGCGTTAATACCGCAACTCCCCGTGTACCCGCCGTTTGGTTTGGCCGTAAGTAAAACTTGAGACACCCCTGGCCCCATATGCTGAATATAATAACTCGTAGATTCTCCATCAAAGGAATTTGTCATATTAAATTGATAAAATGGTTCTACTGTTCCAGAATAGCAAGAAGCAATAAAATCATACATAGCAAGTTCTTTTCTAACAAAATCAAACTGAATATTAGAATATATTCCAGAAGCAATCGTTTTCGATTTTGTTATATTTATACCATTGAAGCTAACCTTAATTGTATATACACCGGCAGAAAGCTCAATATATTGAGCCATTGTTTGAGAGTTTACTGGAGTATTTCCAGTAGCCACTATACTTCCGCTTGAATTATAAATCGTATATATCGGAACGGTTGCAATTCTGTGAATAGTTCCAATTTCTTTCCCTTCGGGATTTTTTGCTAAAATTTTTAGATACCCAACAGCGCTTGTAGATGAACTCCCCGAAGTTGCAGTTGGTATTCTATTTTCTATTAAAGACAATTTATTAAAAATATTATCAACTCTACTTTTTTTTAAACCATAATCAGATTCCAAACAATTATACAAATCGAAAATCTTTAATAACTTATGATTTTCGTTTTTATATTTATTTAACTTAAATCTGTTATAATTATTGATTTGCATTTAATTTTTGGTTAATAACGGTTAACCGGGCTTCTGCCTCTTCAATGCGCTTAAATAACTCTTCTTCTAATAATATTAATTCGTTTATTTTGTCCCAGAGCTTTATTATTTTTTGTTTGGTGTCTTTATACGATTGTTCCATGTTAAGTGCCTTCTTTTCTAAACATTACATTTATTTTTTGTTTATTATAATTTTTGTTTGCATTAACACTCCTTGAATAAAAGGATTTTCCTTCGTTGCTTATTTCTAAAGTACATAATCGGTTTGAGCAATCAATATTTATCGCTGATATATTTAGCGGAAACCCGTTACTATTTTTAAAAATTCCAGATAATTTTGTGTTTGTAACATTTATTCTATCTGAAAAATTTATTCCAAAATATTCAATTGCATCTAATAATAAATTAATGCTTCCTTCTGTTAATAAATTGTTATTTTGACTTAATTCAAAATTAGCACCATCTAAGATATAATCGTAGGTATCATTTCCTTCTTCTGTTATCTCGCATAAATAAGTAGTTGATTCTTCCCAATATCCATTAGATCCGTTGACTCCCAGACCTGTTATTTCATAAGAGTCGGCATATATTTTTAAATGCTCATTGCCGTTAAAATAATTTAATAAATCCTCTCCTGATATTTCTTTCCAAATATTTCCCGATGTTTTTTGTGTTGTAGATACGGTTATTGTTTTGACTGTATTTCCCGTTCCTATGGTTATAGAATCTGGGGTAACATAAGTATACCTCATCTGTTGCGATATGTGGTAAAAATAAGGAAGTTTATTTCCATAATAAATTATTTCATAGCTTGATGACGGAGAATAATTTTGCCCTTCAGTAATATATTTTATATAATATGTTTTACTTGATAAACTATAGTACCGTCTAAATAAGAAAAAAGTAAATTCATCATCCAAATCTGAGGGGTATTCAAAAAATACTTGAGACCACCTGGCGTATGTTTTGTGCTGATATTCGCTAAATTTTATTTTTAACGCAGTATTATAATTGCTATACGTTTTATTTAAAGAAATTGAGTGGTCTATAATATTATAAACATGGGGATGCTCGGTTTCAGAATTTAAACTTAATTCTTTGATATTTCCGTATTGCAACTTACCAAAACACAGTTTTTCGTTTACATCCAAATACCAAAAATAATTTCCGCTCGCCGTTAATAATATATCAATTAAACTACCATAGGCTTCATGTGATTCAGTTCCTTCTGGAATAAAACCAAAACTTAAATCTTCATATCCGCTAATATATCCAGCCGAAACGGCTTGCGTTAATAAATAAACTAAAGCCGTTTTTGTATTTTCGTAAATTGTTATTCCTTCTGCTGTTTTTTCCGCTTTATCGGTTGCATTATAAAATCCATAATATAACTGAATAGAATTATCCCTCAATCTATATCTGGCGTCTTCAGCAACAACAGAAACCCGCTCTCCATCGCACTGGCATGATATTTTTGTTATATACCCAGTAAATAATTTTATGCTCCCGTCATATACTTCTACTTTATTTTTATTGCTTATTTGTGATAGTGTTCCGTCTAATTTATAATCATATTTATCATAATATCTCTTTAATTCAAATTCCGCAGATGACGGAGTTGAATTTTTTGTCAATTTTATTTTTAGACTATCGTAATTTATGTCGGTTAATTCAACGCCGTCTAAATAACAAACAATCGAATCTAACGATTTTGGATCTAATAAGTCGTAATCGCTTATTTTTAAAGCCAGGTTTGTGGAAAATATTGTTTTGGAATTATATTTGGTTGTAAAATTGGTTGCAAATTTTGTAATATTAAACACAAACGCGCTTAAATTGGTTATGAAAATTTTATTAACCAACCTTTTTGTTACCAAATTGGTTATGAAAATTTTATTAACCAACCTTTTTGTTACCAAATTGGTTATGAAAATTTTATTAACCAACCTTTTTGTTACCAAATTGGTTGCAAATTGTACTGACCTTGACCAAAATCCGCCAAAGGTCAAATCTTCGCTCAAAACAATACCATCGTTTAAATCAGACATTATCCCACCCAAATTCGATAATAAACATCCATATAGTCTCCAGAATTATTTTCTACCGCAGGAGAAAACATTGCGTGCCCTAACATAATTCCCAATGCCGTGCCCACCGCACCCTCCGTTATTGTTACCGTCTCGGTAAAATTAAAACGATGATAAAATTTACAAACATATCCTGATTCGTAAGTAATGGTTGCCGGTGCTGTGGCATAAGAAGCAAACAAGGCGATATCTTCTGGAGAAACACCACTTGTACTGGTTCCTGTTCCAATTGCAATTCCTAAAAAATATCCTGTCTCAAGCCCTCCAATTAACTTTGCAATTCTTTCTTTGCCAACATAACAAATAACATTTTTGTTTTTATATATAGTAATTTTATTTTCTTTTTTATTATAATGATGAATTTCAAATTCTCCGGAAAGTTTTAATCCTTCGTTCATATTATCCTCTTAATTTGTTGTATAAACAACTACCAAAATCGGCTGATATAATTGCGGGGTTGTTAAGCCTCCAGGAATTAATATTTTAAAATTAAAATATAAATCCGTCGCGGCGGATAATGCCCCAGAACCATTGTTTAATAATATAATATTTGAACTCCCCGACCCCGCCAACGGCGTTCCCGTCCAGGAAGCTCCTGGAGTGCTACCTGTAGTAGATATTGCTCTATAATAGCTATTTGCCGGTGTTGTTCCTCCTAAACAATCTAACGCATGCGTCAACATTGTAGAATCATCCCACGCCTCTAATTGCGGCTCAGACGCGGTTGCGCCATCAAAACTCGCACAAAAAACATATCTCTTATCCACAGAACCAGCATTAAATATTTGATATAATAGATTATCCCCTGCGCTTGCTAAAAAATATTTTGCAACTTCAATTGGATCATCTCCTAATTGAGTTGCTGCTCTATTTATTTCTGCTTGCGTAGGCACAGCAAGACCGTCCGCAACAACATCAGACCCCGCGCTAAATATTAAGCTGTCATTTGCCGGAACAGCAGTTTTAAAATTTGCCGGTGCTGTGGCATAATTACTGTCCGTGCTTGTTTTGTTTACTCTAAAAACTAAATTTGTCATTAAAATCTCCTTTTTAATATTTTACCAAGCATTTGAAATAAATGTACATTTATAATTTTGATATGTATTTCTTTTATCCTCGTCTATTGGCATTGAAATATCATCAACCATTTTTACATTATATGAATATTGCCCGGAAGACGATTTATCCATTTTTAAAATATATTTAGTTCCTTTTACAATTGTTGATTTCATTGAATCCATTAAAACAACCAACGCTTCATAGTCTGCTGCATCTAAAATACCCGATACATAAATATCAGAGTCTTTTACCGAGCCGGTCAAAACAATCGCCCCCCTGCCCCGGTATGGTGTTATTTTAGAACTTCGTATTTCTTCTAACGGTATGTTTGTGTCTTGAACCGCTGTAAATGTATATAATAATGTTGTTCCTGCGGAATCGTATAATTTAATTCTGGGAATAATGCTCATATTTACCTCTTTTAATAATTCTCTAATATATTTTCAACAATAGAATTAAATTCTTTAGATTCTGATATTTTCGTAAATATTGCTTTTGATAAATCTTCTTTAGTTGCTCCCGAAGTATCTTCTTTGTTTACGGTAACATTAATACTCAATCCGTTCACATCTATATTTCTTTGAATTTGCTGGGTCGCCGTCTCTCTCCCAATGTTTGTTATTCTTCTACTCGCTTCTGATTCTGCGGTTGGAACATATCCGCCCATTCCTCGCATATTGGAACCTCTAAATGGTATACCAAAATATTCTGCCGCTTGTAGCCCCTCGTATCTCTGAGAAAATTGTTTCTTAAATGCTTCTAATGCCGATTGGCTCTGCTTTAATTGTGAAAAATTTATTCCGCCGGTTAAAAACTGACCAACCAAAGACGCCGTTCCAACACCGGACTCTTTTGCTATTTTATATAATTTAACAGTATCATCGCTTATTTCCACCTGATTGAGCATTTCTTTTGTTTGCTCTTTTAATAATCTTAATCTAATATCTTCGTTGTTTACAACAGAAGTTACACCAAATACCTGCGCTTTCATTGCCATTTCGGCTTCGAGTAATTGTCTTGATGTTGCTCCTGTAAGCGATAAGATTTCAATCGCATTTGAAATATCTTGCTCTTTTTCGTTGTTTTGCGCTTTTAATAATTCTAATTTTAATTTTTCGACTTCTTCATTTTTTTTCTCTTCTGAATTTGCTCCCGAATATTGATACTGAGATTCTTTAACCAGTTCTATCTCTTTTTTTAATATTTCTGATTTTCTTTCTCCCGCAGCAATGCCATATTCGTATAAAATTTTATCATTTTTTAATTGCTCTTCTTTTTTTGCAGTTAACTCCATCTGGGATTCAATTTCATCGCCTTTAGCATTTATTTCATCTAATGTTAATTTTTCAGACTCTTTTTGTAAAGATAAATAATCTTCAAATTTGAAATTAATCGCATTCTGAATTGCCAATTCATATTCTTTTTCTAAGGCTTCCCGCTGTTTACCCATTCCAATCCTACTTACTGTTTCAATTTGAGGCATATATCTTCTATTCACCTCAGTAACAGCCATCTGTCTGGCTGCGTTTTTTTGAATATTTTTCAGTTCTTCTGATATTTTTTCTTTATCTCCCAGCTCAACGGCCAACTTTAATTTAGGATTATTTTTGGTATAATCATTAATTGCTTCATCAATTTGGTTCTTTATATTTTTGTTTTCCACCGTTTGTGGAGCCTTAGAAATTTTATTCTGTAACTCTAACATTTCTAAAAACTTTTTTGTTGAAGCCATCTTATCTTTGCTTTGTCTATCTAAACTTTCAAACGTTTCATCCATTGCGTGTCTGATGGCTTCGGTTTTGTTTACAAAACTTTCCGCTAAAAATATTAAACCACGCATTGCGTTAATTCCGGTTTTAAATAAATCGCTATCTCCAAAAGTAACACCCAATGCCTTCCACGCTGAGTCTAACTGTTTTAGTTTAGTAGCTGTTGTTTCTTGTATAATATTAAACGCTTTTTCTGCGCTCATTGCAGAGGTTAGCGCAGAAACTCTCGCTTCTATAGAACGAGTGTGGTTTTGCATTAATGCAGACACGCTTACTAAGTTTCTTTTAGAACCCAAAGAGGTGCTTATTTCTAAACGTTCAGCTTCTGATAAATTATTCCACTTTAGAGCCAATTCATCAATAATATCCGTTGTCGCTCGTAAATTAGGCTGTGCTTCTTTTGTTGCATTACCAAATTTATCCATGTATAACGGAATATTGGCCAAATCCTGTAAAGCGGATTTAGCGGTCGTGTGAACTCGCGCATATATAAAATTTAATGCGTTACCGGCTTCAGACCCGCTTTTTCTGGTTACTTCCACTATCGCAGTTACATCGCCTAAAAACGCCGACATTGAAATTCCCATTTGATTAGCAGTAGCGCCCGCTTTTTTCGTGGCTTCCGCTAAATCTTGGGCAGTTACTGCAAAATTCTTTTCTACGTTTATCCACTCGTTAATAATAGTAATTGATTGTTCTGCTGGAATATTAAATGCGTTCATTGCGGCCGTCATGTTTTCAACGGTTTCTTTAACGCTTGAACCAATAACTTGAGCCCCAAGCATTGCGGTCTTTGTTAATTCGATGGTTTCAGATACAGATTTTCCTTGTTGTGCAAATACAACGGCGGCTTCCGTTGCATCTGAAGCGGCAACTCCATAAACAACAGCTAATGAAACAAGCGATTTTTTTAAACTGTCATATTCTTCAGCGGTTCCTTTTCCAACAATTTTTATTCTTGCCATTGCTGTTTCTAATTCTATTAAAAATTTCACATTTTCGCTGATGGCACTTCCGACAAACATAAAAGCAGAACGTAACGCCATCCACACGGGAGCAACTATTAAAGCGCGATTCATTGCGCGTTCAAAATCGTTCATATTACCAACGGTTTTTTGTGTTGCTACTCCAATTCCGCCGATACTATTTTGTATACTTTTTAATTGATTCCCGGAAATACCTGCTTTTTGCAACGAGGAAGTCAATGAAGCCATTTCTTGTGTTGATAGTTTTATCTGAGGCAATCCTTTTCCAAAATCTTGTAATATTCCAGCGATCTTATTATCAGAAATTCCTTTTCCTTGTAAAACTTCTGTTAATTTCTGAACGCTTTGTTCGGCTTGTGATAGTTTGCCTGATTTGCTATTGATTTTATCTATGGCAGCAGAAACCTTACTCTCTGCGGCTTCTGCACCACCAACGGTAAAATTATACGATATTAAATAATCATACAAAGAATTTGTTGATGCCATTTTATTCCTCTTTTGACGTTAAACGAATCGTGCTTCCTGTATTTTGTTTTTTCTTTGATTTATCAACTTTTGATTTATAGTACGAGTATGCGTCTTCATAAATCTCATCTTCTAAGACTTTTTTATTCACTTCTTTTAATTGTATGTCTTGTTGCAGATTATAATAAAAATATAGATAATTTATATATATTCTCTGTAACTTGCTCAAATCATGCTCATTTAAAAATAATTTAACTCCGTTTAATTCTTTACTTGCAGAAAACGTGATTTGACTGTCGTCTTGTTTTGCCAGTTTTCTAACACAACTAAACGGATTAATTATTTGCACTTTGGATTGCCTTTGAATATAATATTATTTTACCAACCAGTTCTTCTTCTTGCACTAAAAAATCATCAAGAGTTTTAAATGCTTTTATATATTCTTCTTTTTCAGATTCGGGATTTTCTTTTTCAACAGACAAATAAGCCAGATATTTAGTTCCAAAATTGCGCAGTTGCTCTTCAAAAGATGTAAATAATATATTCTGCTTTCTTATTTCTATACCATAAGATTCAACAAATAATTCTTGAATTTTTGATTTGTATTTTTCGCAAATTTCTTTATTTGCATTTCCGGATAGCTCTTCGCCCAGCTTCATTCTGTATTCATTTATATTAGCGTTGATTTTCTTTATTTCTTCGTCTAAATCGTTTATATCTATTAATCCCTTCTCCCTATATTTTTTAATTATCATTTTTTCTGATAATACATTTTCATCCTTTAACAACTGAGAATGTTTTTTAGAAATCGCTTCATAATATTCGTCTTTTTCTTTAGAATTTAATAGTCTAACTCTATATTTAATCTTATCGTGATCAAAATATATTTTATTGTCTTTTATCATTTCAACAACTTTTGACAACTGATACTGTTCGGTTAATTTTTTTGCAATGTTTTGCGCTTCTTGCGATTTCATTAACTCTAAATCGTCCATTATGATTCACTCCTTACGTTTTCTTGATTTTTAAACAACACCATACCTTTTTCAAAAAAATCTACTAAATCTCTGCCATGCTCGTATATCAACTCTTTAATATTAGATTTTAATGATTCTAAATCTTTGTTTATTTCTACCCGTTTTAATACTTTACCTACCAGTTTGCGGGTTTCGGATTCAAGCATTATTTTTAATAGGGCGGTGTCCACTTGCACCTTACTCATATAAACTCCTTTTAAGACAAAAAAGGGCAGAGCGAGATTCCGGTATTTTGCGAAATCCCTTATGCTCTGCCTCTAATTTATATCTTAATTCGCCATACATTTTATAATATACCTTACTTTTTTATTATGCTAAATCGGTCTCTTCATCAGATATAAGCAAATTATCAGATTCAAGCGTATTGTCCGTGGTGTTAAACTCTTCAATCGCGGCTTTTCCGTCCATCGTTGTTGCTGTTAGATTGTCTATCTTGTATCCCATCAAAAATGTCGCTTTATCATTTGTTTCATATATTTTAATTACCAACGAAACATCTTCCGCTAAATCGCGAGCATCAATATATGGATACGCAGAAGAACCTCGGAGTATTTCTTCCAAAGTAAAACCGTCAGGAAGTTGCCCCAATTTAACGCTTACTTTCTTTGATTTAACGTTGGTTTGAACAACTTCTTTATTGCCGATTTCTTTTTTATCTTCACGATTTAATGTGGCGTCTATACTAACGCTTTGCAGTTTATATGTCTTTGCATACGCTCCTGCGCCAACCTTTAATAGTATATCCACCTGGTCTGCATATATTGATTTTGGGAAACTGTCGTCGTCTGTCCATATTGTAGTATATGGTGTTGCTGACATATAAAACACTTTAATTATATCATCCGCTAAACAATCCTGTACAATCACTGATGATGTGGCAACATCATATCTCCAAGAATTATCATCATAAGTAGAAGTAGTATCTTCTAACAATTCAGATACAATTCCACTTCTAACGCGTAAAACATCAAAAACATATTTCCCAGATTTATATGCTACAGCGGCTGGAGACAACAACAACGAGTAGTCTCCCGGAGTAACAACTGTTCCGGTAACAAAAGCTAAATATTCTCCGTCGAGAATTTTATAATCCTCTCCCACAACAGTAAACTTGCGAGCTATTTTTGCATCTGGATCTCCGATGTCAAGAGAAAAATTACTCACTCTCATTTTGGGAAAATACGAAGTTCCTCTAAATACCCCATCCGCGTCCGTTAAATATGTTGATATTTCAACTTTTGATTTTTTCAAATCGTCTAAATCAATAAAAGAATCATCGCCGGTTTCTGGATTTGCTACATTGGCTAATGCCCTAAAAAATGACATGTCGCCACATTCATTCTGCGTCAATGGATATGAAACCGACGGGGTTTTTTTGTGAAATCCCATTTTTCCAACTCTGCCAATTTCAAACTCTTCTTCCATATTTCTGTTCACAGAATCTGAAATCTCAGTCAAGCGATTAATTTGCTCTGGCGCTCTTGCGCTGTTCCACGGAAACACTCTTGGTTTTGTAAATTCTGCATGTATCATTCTTTTTGCCCTCCTATGGCATTATAAATGTTGTATACTCGTTCTCTTCTTAGAATGAGTATAATATTTTTACCTT
>Ga0172381_10003346_pt1 | contig 17039 bp, 16 predicted proteins | sample Leawel6488metaG_FD_119754 | JGI IMG/M metagenome (GOLD analysis project Ga0172381, IMG submission 119754) | Leachate microbial communities from a municipal landfill in Southern Ontario, Canada - Leachate well 64-88 metaG | ecosystem: Engineered > Solid waste > Landfill > Unclassified | place... | reverse complement strand
GTTTTAACAAATTTACTTAAATTATATACCCCAAAGATGAAAGCAACAACCCCAATTGCAATTCGAATCCAAACAATTTCTGTAAACGTAATAGCTACTTGCATCCAAACCGTCATGGCCAAAAAATATACTAGTGCTGAAGTAAATAAAAATGTCGACCCTAAAATCCACATGCGTTTTCGATCTCGTTGGTTAGCAAGCATAGTTATTAAAAATACCAATATCCACATGGCGCAGGGGTTAAAGCCATCAACAAAGCCTAATAAAATGGCAGCCAGTCCCAAAGAAACACTTTCGATTGATATATCGCCAATAATCGGCAATGTGACAATATCTCCGGTTTGTAACTCAATCGAATCAAAATCACTGTCTTCAATCGTTTCCTCATTTATGATTTTGGACACAATGTCAACATACTGTTGAGTTGTATAATGCGATATCATTTTTTCAATATTGTTCTTACTCTGATCATTAAATCCCGAAAAAGCGTAACCACCAATAACCGTAAAGGGTGTTCCATATCGAAGATTATAATCAATCGTCTCTGCGTCATTGAAACAAGTATATACTTGATCATATAAAATTTGATTTTGAGGATCAGATACCTCATACCTTACTATAGTAACATTGTTGTTTTGTGATTGTAGTTCAGTTAGGTATAATTCTTCAATGTGACAATTGGGACAGGATTCTAGATAGAAAAAATGAATCACAATAGGTGTGTTGGCATGAACATCAAAGACTAATAAAGGCAAAGAAAAAAATAACAAAACAAGAACGACATAGATTTTTTTGGCCATACTCATAAACCCATCGTCTCAAGAATTTTATTTAATTCCTTGAGACTCTTCTCGCCAATTATTCGCGTAACTTCAATATCATTTTGTACAAAAATTACAACTGGTAATATATTCCCAACTTGATATTTAATTACTTCCTTTGAATGCTCATCAAAATCATAATCGATAACTTCAAGATTTGGGTGGGTTTTCAACACTTGAAGCCAACGAGACTTCATGAGAATACAACTCATACACCAAAGGGCGGAAAAACGAATGATTTTCATGTTATGCCGCCTTTTCGATAACATCAATTAAGGCATCAATTTCTAACAGTGTTGTTAAATAGGAAATACTAATCCGAAAACTGGTTTGCGCCCTTTGTTCATTGTTTGTTAAACGATATACTGATTCTGATCGTTGGGAACCAGTGTAACAAGCAGTTTGCATTGAAACCATGATTCCCTGGCGATCAAGAATGTCCACCATTGTATGTGCATCTTTTGATAATACACTCAAATTAACAATATGAGGCAAGCAAGCATCATTGCTGTTGACAACCACATTGGGAATAAGTGCTAATTTTGCTAATAAAAGTTTCTTCAAACCAAAAACAATTCGGTATTGACTATCTAGTCGACAAACAGCTAAATCCAAAGCTTTTTCCATAGAGCAAATAAGCGAAACCGCTGGAGTTCCGCTTCGGCTTTCCGTTGTTGATTTGCCTCCATGTATTTGTGGTTCCAAAATGGTTGTGGTTTTTCTTAGTAAAGCTCCGATGCCTTTTAAACCATAAAATTTATGGGCAGAAAAAGTCACTAAATCTATATTCGTAATAGTTATCGGAATTTTTCCTACTGCTTGGGTTAAATCCGAATGAAAGGTAGCAAAGGGAAACATTTTCATCATTAATCCGATTTCATTGATGGGTTGTATTATTCCAATCTCGCTATTTACTCCCGCAATCGAAACCAAAATCGTATCAGATCTTATCATATTTCTTAATGCTTCTACATCAACAACACCCATATTGTTTGTCGGTGCAAATTCAATATCATAACCTTGATTCTGCAAATATCCCATACAGGTAGTGACAGAAGGATGTTCAAAAACACTGGTGATGATGTGCTTGCCCAGATGCTGTTTTCGAAATGCTACACCTTTAATTGCAAGATTATTGGCTTCGCTTGCACCGCTTGTATAGATTACTTCATGATTATCGGTGTCAAACATCTTAAGAATTGCTTTTGATGCCAAATCAATTTTTTCTTTGGCAATTTTCCCCATTTGATGAGTCGAGTTAGCATTGCCATAGCATTGTTCGCTAACCGTACAAAAAAAATCCAAAACGCGTCGATTAACAGGCGTAGTAGCCGAATAATCAAGATAGATCATGGTAGTGCCTCCTCAATCAATTTGTTGAATGTAATTATATGCGATAATTAAATGTTTGTCAATTTTGCTAAGGCTAATTACCTATTTTTATTATGATTATGAATCATGATTAATTTGGCCTATTTGTGCGGTTTTTGCAAAAAAATCGGCAATGGGACCATAAAAAACGAAATCAGCATTTCGATCAAAAGAACTTTTGTTTTTATTAACTAAAATCATTTTATCACCACGATAATAATTAACCAATTGAGCAGCAGGGTAAACGCTTAATGAAGTGCCACCAATTATAAGGATATCTGCTTGCTCAATCAATTTGATTGCGGCTTTGATTTTATCATTGTCCAATGTTTCTTCATATAGCACTACATCTGGTTTAATTATGCCACCACAATCGCATTTTGGAATGCCTGTTGTATACAATACTGCGGCAACATCATAAAACTTCCCACATTTCTGACAATGATTACGGTATATAGACCCATGTAATTCAATAACATTAAATGATCCTGCCATTTGATGTAGATTGTCAATATTTTGAGTAATAATTCCTTTTAGTTTTCCAGTTGCTTCCCATATTGACAAAAGCCGGTGGCAAGCATTCGGCAAAGAATTAAGATATATCATTTTTTCTTTATAAAAGCGATAAAATTCATCAGTCCTTGACACAAAAAAGGAATGCGACAATATCATTTCGGGTGGATATGAATGTGACGAATTATAGATGCCATCTTGACTGCGAAAATCTGGAATTCCCGATTCGGTTGAAACTCCGGCACCACCAAAAAAAACAATGTTTTCTGAGTGGTTAATCATATCATTAAATATTTCTGGATTTATTTGCTTAGTCATGATTTAATTCCTTAATGATAATGTATCAAATATTAACTACATTACTCAAAAAAATGAATTGCCTCATTATCAAGTGCTAACGCAGAATCATGAATTATCTCTGATAATGTTGGATGAGCAAAGATAGTTTTTTTAATATCAGAAACGGAAAGGTTATTATTCAAAGCCACCGTCAAGGTTGCAATTAAGGCGTTGGCTTCAACACCAAACGCTGAAGCGCCAACTAGTTTTTTAGACTCAGTTTCTCGGAAAAGTTTAACAAAACCGATTGGCTGGTTTAAAATTAATGCTTTTCCATTTGATCCATATGGAATCTTGGAAACTTGATATGAAATGCCAGCGTCTTGCAGATTTTTCTCCGATTTGCCTACCGTCGCAATTTCTGGGCTTGTAAAAATAACCGATGGAATAAAATTATAATCCATTTTTGTTGGAATGCCAAGAATATTATCGACAGCAACAAATGCCTGGTGACTTGCAACATGTGCCAATTGTACTAAATTTGTACAATCACCAATCGCATATACGTTTTCAACGTTCGTCCGCATTTGCGAATCAACTTGAATGCCGCCGTTTTTAGCAAGAGTAATATTTATATTCTCTAACCCAAGATTATTTAGTTCAGGAATTCGGCCAACGGCCTCTAAAACCACTTCTGATTCTACTGACTTTTCTGCATCGTTTTGCCGATACTTGACAATAGCCATGCCATTATCATTTTGCATTATGGAAAGGACGGCTGCATTAGTAATAACGGTGATATTTGCCATTTTAGCATAGCGAGTTAATCTTTGAACGATATCAAGATCAACCATGGGGAGAATTTGCGGTAAAAACTCGATCACCGTTACTTTTACTCCTAACCGTCCAAAAATAAAAGCAAACTCCATACCAATAACTCCACCACCAATAATAGTAAGTGATGTAGGCATTGACTTTAATGATAATATCTGTTCGGAATCAATCACCACCGGCAAATCAATTCCGGGAATGCGTAAATGTTTTGTTTTAGCTCCGGTAGCTATAATAATGTGTTTGCTAATGAGGGTTTTGTTGCCTTCAACGGATGATACTAGGATGGTACCATTTTTTGCAAATGATCCTTCTCCTCTAATCAAGTCAACTCCGTTTTTAGCTAACAACATATCGATCCCTTGCCGAAGAGAATCAGTTACTTTGATTTTTTGGTTTTGAATATTAGGCCAATTTGCAGTCACGCCTTCTATATCAATTCCAAACTTGGAACTGTTCTTTGCTTCATCATATACTTCCACAGCTTTAATCAAGGCTTTGGTTGGAATACACCCGGCATTTAGGCATGTCCCACCCAGCCAACGTTTTTCTATTAGTGATACTTTAAGGCCTTTGCGAGCAGCATAAATAGCTCCAACATAGCCTCCAGGCCCCGATCCAATAATCACTAAATCCTTCGTTATAGTATCGCTCATATTGTCACCTTTTCTACAAAAAAGTCGCAGCTGCAAAATGTGCAGTCTGCAACTTTTTTTGTTAGATTATCATGATTTGAATTATAACAAATACCATTCTATAAGTCAATGATTCTTCCCTAAATATCACTGAATATGTAAATGATTAGCACTCTTCTATTGACAGTGCTAACAATTAAGCGTATAATAAATATATGTGTTATAAACACGCCGTGGAGGTGACAATATGAATGGACAAGAAATGGAAAATTATCGCGATGACCCTGAGGTGTTAAATAAATTTGGACGTAATATAATTACCGAAGTTCAAAGTGGCAAAATTGACCCCGTCATTGGTCGCGATGACGAAATTAGACGAATCATCAAAATTCTTAGTCGGAAAACAAAAAACAATCCCGTTTTAATTGGTGAACCTGGTGTCGGAAAAACAGCCATTATTGAAGGATTAGCCAGACGAATTGTGGACAAAGATGTTCCATTAGGTTTACAAAATAAAATATTATACGAACTCGACTTGGCAAGTTTGCTTGCCGGAGCCAAGTATCGCGGTGAATTTGAAGAACGGTTAAAAGCGGTTTTAACTAAAATTAAAGCGTCTGACGGTGGAATTCTGCTTTTCATTGACGAAATTCATATGATTGTTGGCGCTGGCCGTACTGATGGGGCTATGGATGCATCCAATATGCTTAAGCCAATGCTTGCCCGCGGTGAACTCCACTGTATTGGCGCAACGACCCTTAACGAATATCGTAAATACATCGAAAAGGATAATGCTTTGGAACGAAGGTTTCAAAAGGTCATGATTGATGAGCCCAGTGTTGAAGATACGATATCAATCATTCGTGGTCTTAAAGATCGTTTTGAGGCACATCATGGTGTTCACATAAGTGATAATGCCATTATTGCCGCAGCCACTCTTTCAAACCGTTATATCACTGATCGTTTTCTGCCTGATAAGGCAATTGATCTCATTGATGAAGCCTGTGCATCGATTCGTGTTGAAATTGATTCTATGCCATCCGAACTAGATGAAATCATGCGTAAAATCATGCAGCATGAAATTGAGAAACGAGCCCTTGCCAAAGAAACGGACGCCTTAAGCAAAGACCGTTTAAGCAAAATCAAGCAAGAACTAATTGTTTTACAGGATCAGGAAAAAGCACTTAATACTCAATGGGAACAAGAAAAAAAACAACTAGAACATGTTAAAGCTTTGAAGTCCGATTTAGAACGATTACGAACGGACATGCAAAACGCCATGAATAAAGGCGACTATTCGCAAGCTGCTGAACTTCAATACAGCAAAATTCCAACTTTAGAAAAAGAGATTCAAACGTTGTCTGATTCTTCTAATCACAAGTTAATCAGCGAAGTCGTCAGCGAGGAAGATATCGCCAATATCGTTGGTAAATGGACTCAAATTCCTGTTGCTAAATTAATGCAGGGGGACAAAGAGAAACTTTTGAATTTAGCTGACGCCTTAAAAAAACGGGTAATTGGCCAAGATTATGCCATTAACTTAATTGCCGATGCTATCATTCGTCAACGAGCTGGCATCAAAGATGAACATCGTCCGATTGGTTCTTTCATGTTTTTAGGACCCACAGGAGTCGGAAAAACCGAAGTTGCCAAGTCATTAGCGGAACAATTATTTGCTAGTGAAACGCATATCGTCAGAATTGATATGAGTGAATATATGGAATCATTTTCTGTTTCCCGTCTAATCGGTGCTCCCCCAGGGTATGTAGGTTATGACGAGGGTGGTCAATTAACTGAAGCCATCCGACGAAAGCCATACTCAATTATTTTGTTTGATGAAATCGAAAAAGCTCATCCTGAGGTCTTCAATATCTTGCTTCAAATTCTCGATGATGGACGATTAACAGATAACCAAGGCCGGACGGTAGATTTTAAAAACACCATCATTATTATGACATCTAATCTGGGCAGTGAATACCTAATAAAAGATCCAGAAACCGGAAATAAGATCGTCATGGATCTAATTAAGAAATCATTTAAACCCGAGTTCATAAATCGGATTGATGAGATTATTATCTTCAATCCGTTATCTTATGAAACTCAGGTAAAAATTGTTGACAAAATGCTTTTAGAGTTAAGCTCACGATTACAAAACCAAAACATTAATGTCGATTTTACTGATCGAGTTAAGAAACAGATAATCGAAAATGCTTTCGATCCTGATTATGGTGCTCGTCCGATTAAACGATTTATTCAGCACCATGTAGAAACAACGATTGCAAAAGCTATTATTGATGGCACTATTTTGCCACATCAAAATTATATTTTAGACTATGCTTCTGATGGTTTGCGTATTTTTATCAAATAACGAAAAAGCGATTCAGTCAGGGGCTGAATCGCTTTTATATACTTAGTTTTTTGTAATCATTTGTCATTACTCATTGTTCATATAAATTATCTGATGAGTTAGCTTTCGGATTAATTAATTTTTCAAGTAGTTTCCTAATAGGAAAATATATAACTAACACCGTGACAAAGTTATTTACTGCCATGATGATTTCAAATGGCAAGTCACTTATTAAATAAGGAACTAAAGTCGCCCACCCAAAAAGAATGACATATACAACGCAAAAAAACCATCCATAGACAAATCCAAAAAGTGATGCAAAACCCACTTGTACCCATAAATCCTTTTGCATAAGCAACTTTGAAATTACCGCCAAAAACATCCAAGCCGCTAACATCGGCCAAAAATACATTATACTAAGTGAGCCCATAATTAGGTTGTCAATAAGTACATATATGGCAATTAGTGGCAACAGTGTTGCCCATGGTAAGACAGCAGCATAAACCATGATTAGCACTACTGTTAATTGCACATTAGGTAAAGCCATAAAAGCGTATTCCTGCGCAATTAAAACGGCAAGAAGCATCGCGGAAACCGTGATGCTTCTTATTGTCATATGCGGTGTATTAATATGAACTGAGTTTAAACGCATATGTATAGCCATTGACAAGATCAGTATCAGCGATCCCCGTCATTGCGTAAACGTCATTTATCCACATTGATATATATGTTCTATTCGCATCTTCCCCGATAACAGAATCAATTCCTCGGATATACAATCCATAGGCTCCCGGAACAGAGCACGTGTCATCAAGACTACCATTGTTATCGCAATACACAGTGTAGTTTTCCATCATTAATGAGAGTAACGAATCTTGTGCATCAAAATCAACTGTGATGGATTTTACTAAAGCATTATCTGATCCGTAAAGCTGCAGTGTTACTTGTCCAAGAATAAGACTTGTAGTTTGTTCTTCTTCGCTGGTGGTTTGAACACCGTTCGTTGTCACCACTGGTGTTGTAGTGGTGAGATTACAACCAAAAAAAGCTAAAAATAAAAACATGAAAAGCATGATACCCAGTACTTTTTTCATAAAGGACCTTCCCTTTTTTATATTTGACATACAGGTAGGTCTCCCGACTCGGCTTCGTTTTACTCGGCTCCTTCTCGCTTTCGCAATGGATAAACGCCTTTCATCGACCTTACGGTTGCTGGCACAGTTCCGGAATTGAACCGGATTCCCTGTTATACACCTGTAATATCAGCATTAAGTTTTATCGGTTAAAAACCGAGTGGTTATTCGTTTTACTAAATACGAAACCATTAATAATTCTATCACTATTGGTTTCATTTTGCAACCCCAAACAAACCGAATCATCATCAATACAAACTATAATGTCTATTACAATGGGTTATCACTTAGTGAATGTGTTGTAATTGGTTCCTTGTATATTTGACGCATATATTGCTTGGGATTGATTCCCAAATATTTTATGAATGTTTTCGAAAAATACCCCGCATCAGCATATCCAATTTGCTTTGCAACTTCTTTAACCAATAATCGATGATTTTTCATCATTTTTATAGCTGCCTCTATTCGTTTTCGGTTAATATATTCACCCACTGTCGTTTTTTTTACTTGATGAAACAAATGCGAAAGATAAAAACTACTTATATAAGTGTTTTTTGCAATCAACTCAAGGCTTAGTGGTTCATTTATATGCCTATGTATATAATCGACTGCCTTTTCGACATAATTTTTCTGATGTCCATCTGCTTTTTCTTTAGTTCTACAAACCCGATTGGCTTTATTAAGACTTAAATCATTTGTTTTTTTATACGCATCTTTTTTTACCATAATGTGCCTCTTTAAAATTTCAATAATTCTATCATATGCAATCATAATCTACAATCAAATTGCTTATACACATATAAAAAGCCTTCGTTCTTTACGAAGACTTTTTATAATTGATCAATTATGTTATTTTATTTATAATTTGTACTATCTCAGTTATTTTTTGTTGTCCTTCTTCATTTAATGTTTCTCGAACACAGTTTTCTAGATGCGCTTGGATTACCACTTGATTAGCTTTTTTTAGCACCGCAATAGCTGCTAAAATTTGAGTAGATATGTCAATACAATACCGGTTCTCTTCAATCATATTACCGATTCCATCAATTTGGCCACGTGCAGTATTTAATAGTTTCTTTACTGTTTTCGGATCAGCTCTCATCATTTGGCACTAATATGTGTGACTTGATATCCTGCTGCTTCGATAGCTGATTTAAAATCAGCATCGGAAATTACATCCTTTGATTCCACTTGAGCAAATTTGGTTTTATAGTTTACTTCGACTTTTGTTACACCATTTATTAATATAAGTGCTTGTTCTATATGCTTTTGACAATGCATACATTTCATACCTTCAATCTGTAGCGTTGTTTTCACGATGTTATCCTCCTTTTCGATTTATGAAACAATTTTAATCTTAGGGCATTTAAAACAACTGAGATGCTGGAAAGACTCATAGCTAAACTTCCGATTGTGGGATCAAGTTTCAATCCAAGCCACGTGTAAAACACACCCGCGGCAATCGGAATACCGATTGCATTATAGAAAAAAGCCCAAAACAAATTCATTTTGATTGTTAGCAATGTTTTGCGTGATAATTCAATTGCTAAAGCAGCGTCACGTAAATCATTTTTTATTAGTATAATATCAGCCGACTCGATAGCGATGTCTGTTCCGGCTCCGATTGCCATGCCAACATCGGCTTTAACTAAGGCAATTGCGTCGTTAATTCCATCGCCAATCATTGCCACACGATGACCGTCATTTTGTAATTTAGCAATAATCAATGCTTTTTTATCAGGCATGGTTTCAGAATAGACCTGATCGATACCTAATTGATTGCGGATAGTATTGGCAACAATGGCATGATCTCCCGTTACCATGACTACCGATATCTTGTGACTTTTAAACCAATCAATCGCTTCTAAACTTGTTGGTCTGATAGAATCAAATACTCCAAAAACACCAACAAGTTGTTTTTCATCAGCCAAATAGATTGGTGTTTTTCCCATTGTGGCAAGGCTTTGTGCGATATCACGACCGGCAGATAAATCGATTTTATAATCAATCATCATCATATCATTGCCAGCGTAATAAATATGACCATCAATTTTGCCTTTAAGGCCTTTCCCTGGTTCATTAAAAAAATCATTTACCTCATGGATTTGAACTTGGGCTTTTTTCGCATATCTCACAATTGCTTGGCCAATAGGATGTTCTGAGTTATGTTCGATTGATGCTGCAATGATCAACAAATCAGTTGGAGTTATGGAACCAACAGTTATCATATCAGTGACTTCTGGTTTTCCATATGTAATTGTGCCGGTCTTATCCAATACGACTGTATCGATTGCATGAGCTATTTCAAAACTTTCCGCTGATTTTATTAAAATCCCGTTTTCCGCTCCTTTTCCGGTTGCGACCATTATGGCAACTGGAGTGGCCAATCCCAATGCACAAGGGCATGATATTACTAAAACCGTAATAGCCATTGAAAGTGCAAATCCAAACTGAGCACCACCGATTAGCCATCCTACAAAAGTTAAAATCGCAATTCCAATAACAATGGGGACGAATATACCGCTAATCTTATCGGCCAATTTTGCTATCGGCGCTTTCGAATTACCCGCTTCTTGTACCAAGGCGATTATCCGCGCCAATGTCGTATCCTCCCCAACTTCGGTGGCTTGGAAACGAAAACTTCCTGAGGTGTTAATTGTTGCGGTTGTTACTTTATCACCAGGTTTTTTATCTACTGGCATTGATTCACCAGTAATAGCTTGTTCATCAAGCGAAGAATAACCTTCGGTAATTAACCCATCCACAGGTATTTTCATACCGGGACGGATAATTACTGTTTCTCCAACCTGTATTGAATCGACACTGACTTCAACTTCGTTGCCATCACGAATAACAATAGCATTTTTGGGTGCCAAATCAATCAAACGAGCAATAGCATCGCCAGTTTTAGCCTTACTTTTGAACTCAAGATATTTCCCTAAAGTAACAAGTGTCAAGATGGCTCCAGCAGCTTCAAAATATAGCTCATTATCAATCATTCGCCCCGCCATCAAATCCGGGAAAAAGGCAAACATGATGATAATATAGACTCCATATATGAAAGCAGAAGCCGATCCGATTGCTATCAAAGAATCCATATTTGGGTGACGTTTCCATATTTGAGGAATTCCTACAAAAAAATAATTGCGATTTAATATAATAATACCAATCGTTATACTCATTTGAATTATTCCAAAGATAACTGGTTGTTGATGAGAATCCATAAACTTCGGAACTGGGAAACCAATCATAGCACCCATTGATACATATAACAAAAGCAAAAACAATATTAATGATCCAAACAAACGAATTACCATTCGTTGCTTACTTATTTTTGCTTGTTCTAAAGATGTTTTTGATATACCAGATACCTTAGCATCATATCCACCATTTTTGACAGCATTAATAATCATATCTGGCGTGATGACATTTTCATCGTATTCTACACTCATTGAGTTTGTCAGCAAAGAAACATTGACAGAAGTAATGCCTTTAACTTTTTTTACATTTCGCTCAACAGCAGCGCTACAAGCAGTACATGTCATTCCCATGATATCGAATTTGGATTTCATATTATCCCTCTATTACGACACCCCCCTGGGGGGGTCATACTTTATTATACCATTGAATACATGTGTCGTCAAATTAGACGATTAAAAAAATCCTAACGATTAGACGTTAGGACTTTTTGAGTTATTTTTTTCTTATCAAGTATAAAATCTCAGCACCTTTATTCTTGCCAAGTTGATCGCGGCTTTTTTCAAATTCCGGTAAATCTTTCAAAATATTATCAATTAAAAACTTCAACGATTTGCAATGATAGTTCTTGGGGATAAAATCAGAGAATTTATTTTTCATATCCGTACCGATTTGGCTATAATATGCTTTTCCATTCTCATCGATTAACGTTTCGATTATTTCTCGAATCGCATCCATTTTTTCTTCTTCAAGGGGGATAAACTCATTTGGTTTGATGTTAATCGAACTTATATATGGCGTAGGTTCATTACGTTTTACTTCTGTGGGTTTGATTGATGATTTATCTTCTGCTTTCACATATAAATGATATCCATTCTCAGGATTGTCTTCACCAAGGTATATAAACTCAGAAAAGGCATTAACAAAGGACTTTATCGAATTGCGACCACCCATGCCTATGACGGTTTTATTGCGCTCACGCAATTCTTGAACCAGACGAGTAAAATCAGAATCACTTGAAACTAAACAAAAAATGTCAACATTCCGTTCAAATAGGAAAACCATAGCCTGAATAACTAAAGCAATATCGGAAGAATTTTTCCGTGGCACGAAAGTAAACTGTTGATTGGAAACTATGGAATAATTAGATATAGCCGTTTTCCAACTTTTCACCGCTTCATTTGACCAATCAGCAAATATCTGACGAATAATTACTTCTCCATATGTAGACATGGTATCGAATATCTGTCTTGCATTTGCGGAATTTACATTCTCAGCATCAATCAAAATAGCAACTTTCCGGTTTTGTTTTTCCATAAATTACCTCTCTTTATACTAACTGATTTATTTCTTTTTGAAGATCATTCAAAAATATAGCAGCATGTTCGCCATCACAAAGTGCGTGATGTGCAGCTACGGAAACGGGGATGATTATCTTATTATTATCGGTATAATATTTTCCCCAAGTTACTCGTGGGAACGAATCGATTTTTTTATTATCGTACGGATGACTGACGCTAGTAAAACTAACCCATTTTAGCGAAGAAATATAAACCAAATCATCAACGCCTTCAGCATCCTCTAAAGAAATGGTTTTTTTGGATTTAAAGATATCGTTGGTTACGTTAGTAATAAATTCGCGCATATCACTTACATAAAGCGTGGTTACAAACCGGAATAGTTTCTCATCGGTCATCACAGTATATGAAGGATGGACAACATCATGAAGAACGACGCCATTTTCTCTAATCCGATATCTAAACTCTAAAGTTTTATTAATGGTTTTCATCACAAGAAACAAAAATGTCGCAAAAAACGGAAAACCATTACGATTAGCATATTCTACTAAGTTTGTCACTTCAACGTTGGCACAAATATTGAAAAACGGATTTTGAAAATCCTTAAATAGTAAATAATGATTTTTGCGAGGCCAATTAACAATATCAACTTGAATCAAGGCTATTACCTCCGACATATTTAACAAACCTAAATCCATATCATTGTTTTTATTATATCACAGATAAATAAAGTATGTCACTATATCTAAAAAAGCCGGTCGTAACTCCGGCCGGCATTTAGTGGTGAGAAAATGGCAATTTAACAGTATCAATCAGATCCATATCTGCTTGCGCAATTTCAAAATTGAAGACATCAAGATTTTGTTCAATTCTTTCTGGTGTAACTGATTTTGGTAACGGTAAGAACCCATGTTGAAGACTCCACCGTAAAGCGATTTGAGCCATCGTTTTATTATATTTTATCGCCATTGTTTTTAACAAATCCAATTTTAACAATCGTCCTGTCGCAAATGGAGAATATGCTTCAATTAAAATAGATATTGGTTTTGCATAGGCAACCGTCTCCGTCTGAAGCGCTCCTGGACAAAGAAATATTTGATTTACATGCGGGACAAATCCAGTTTTATCTAGCAAAGGTTGAAGATGTTCTGGCCGGAAATTTGATACGCCAATAGCTTTTATTTTTCCTTCATGATACAAATCAATAAAAGCTTTCCAAGTTTCAACATTTTGATCATTATATTCAATGCCACTGGTATTTATGCCCCATGGTTTTGGGGCATGAATCAGATAAAGATCAAGGTAATCGACGTCAAGTTTTTTAATTGTCTCTGCAAATTCGCGCTTGGCAATCTCATAGCCCTTCATACCTGCCTTTAACTTGGAAGTAATAAATATTTCCTGACGGTTAATTCCCGATGCTTTTATAGCTTCGCCAACCGATTTCTCATTTTCATAAGCAGCAGCGGTGTCAATATGTCGATACCCGGATTTTAGGGCATGCATCGTCGATTCATACGCTATTTTGCCCGAAGGAATCTGCCATGTACCAAAGCCAATGGATGGAATTGAAACGTTATTACTCAACAGATAATCGCTTTTAATTTCCATGTTTATACTCCTTCTTGATTAAATTTATACATTATTATACCATATATATCATTGTTTTAAGTGATACTTGCTTAAGACAAATCTTCAACCCTTGGAAAAGCTGCGATTCTTAAAGTCGTAGAACCATAGGGAACCAAAGAGAAAGTTCTATCCTCACCCCGAATAATCTTTTTGGGTATATCTCCAGCAGAACCATGTTTAGCTTTCCAATTAAGAATTACTGTTCCCAGCACACGTATTTCAAAAGAAAACGTATTACGTGAAAACGGCTGTTTTGGGGTTTCTTGTTCGATGGTTTTAATTATTTGTAAATTTCCCCCCTTTAAAATGGGTGCCAAATTCCATGGGGAAATCGGTTTGATTTCCACATCATTGAATGGTAATGTGCCACGAAGATATGTTTCTTGCGATTCGATAGGCATTGCTAGCAAGATCGGTCCTTTCCGGAAAGAAATACTGCCATCTGCATTTTCAAAACTGCAAATTTCCATATCAAATACGATGTTGATCTTATCATCAGTATATAAAGATTGATCTACACCAACCATTCCCGAACTATAACCACCGATATACTTATCATTAATATACACCGATGCTTTCGTTAGTTCTGGTATTCGAAGTAGTAGTTTTGTGCTTGCACTTGGCCAAGCGTGTATATGGATTGTCGTTGTATTAGAAAACGGATAATCTCCATCTATCGAAATAATCAATGGTTCACCATCAATTGTTGTCGATAGTGAAATCGGTGCATAGCCAGTTACCGCTATTCCTTCCGTTGTTCGAAATATCTGACAACGAGCAAACTTAGGAAAACCTTGGTGCATATTAGCCAAACAGCATCCATAATTTGGTGCAAGTCCAAAAATGTTACCTTCATTATTGGTATCATAAAAAGAACGAGTCTTTTTATCGGCGGCAATCTGATTAACCTGTTGTACATATTGGTGTTTTGTCATATCGGCGGATATCATTGCCGGCAAAGCATTAAATGCAAGCCAATCAAGACGATCGGCGAAAAATGGATCTTTAGTAATTGGTAACATTGCTTCGAAAGCATACATTTCTTCGACAATAGTGCATAACTCGGTGCCTTGATAAGAAGCATGTCCCGATAGGTGTTCATCAGAAGTATGAATTCCCAGTGCCGTTCCATGGTAATTCATAATCGTAGAGTAGGCTGTTTTCCCCAGTTCGATTAACTTAGTATCATTGATATACCAGCCATAATAAACCGGATATTTCAGAGCCATAGCGATGTTTACACCATGAGTAAACATCATTTTAGTAATCAAAGGCTGATGATTAAATGCTTTAATATGCTCAACTGATTCCGGCTTTTTAATGATTTGGTTTTTTTTAGCGATTTCATCAAAAAAACCAAATATGCATTTAACAATCTTAAACGGCACTCGTGGCAAGTACTTAGTGGTAGGTTCGATAAAAGAAAAATCGGCGAAATAGCTGAACCAGTCAGTCATTGAGCACTTAAGTTTACGAATCAGTTGATCATAGTTTACATCATTAGTAATATCCTGTAATTTAACTAAAGCTTCAAATCCTTCCAAAGCACGAGCGGCTGCCCAAAATTTAGGCAAAGAACTGTCAATGTTTTTTTCAAGAAAATGCGCATATCCGTCTAAAAGGCGAAAAATACGTTCGTCATGAGACGCCTCATATTCTTCTATCATTGCCTTCATAACGACTAAACGAGGCCACATATCTTGATTGCGTTTGGGTCCGAAATTCCCGTCTTCCTGACGACTAGCTAAAATGCTTTCAATCCATTTGTTTTTTATATTTATTATTTTATCATCTTGGGTCAGCCACGCCAAAGGAATTAAGCCATCAAGATAATATGGTCCCCTTTCCCAAGCTTCACCATTTCCTGATAGCCAAGCTGATTGGGAAGACAAGTCAGTCCATACTTCGCCGACGTGGCCAGATAGTCCATTACCTTGAATATCCATCAATCGTCTAAGCCACCCATTGGGATGAAAACAAGTCAAAGGGAATTTTGACCATCGATATAGTTTTTCCATTAACTGTGGATTTCCCTTCTAACTCGTTGTCTTAATAATTTAGCCAATGGCGGAATTCCATATATCAAACTGAAGAAAAAAATGAATATAAGTGTATAGAATAAAAAATAGTTTTGTTCATCTCCAAAAGGTAATGAATTATGCTCAAGATACATATAGTTAGTTCCCATGCCAGCATAAAAAACCCGATTGGCAAGGGTAGCCCACCCCATAAAAACTAACATTCCAACTGGCACTTTCCATGATTCGGAGAATTTAAGTTCAAATCGATTCGTTGCTATTTCGATGACCGGAATTAAAATCAATATCATATGCGCACTCATCCCTTCAATGGCCGCAAACGATAAAAACAAATCGTTAAAGTAATCACCATTTAAGATTGTAATCGTGCCTCCCATGATACCTAAAACATAAATTGGTGTTTTCAATTTTTTAATATCAAAAATGGCCACAATTGGCAATATAAATGTTAGAAGTGTACACATGTGGAAAGGAAAAGCTTGCGTCCAAGGGACTTCTGCGCCCACAATCGCTCGAAATGTCTGATTGACTAAACGCGTGCAAAACAACATTATCGCCATAACTAACACAAGTCTTCTTCCAGTAATGGGGTGCTTTTTAAAGTAATTAAAAACGAATACAACTAAAAAAATAGTAATTAAAATCCATATTATATGTCGCCATTCAAAAGCACCTTCCCCCAAGCCATCGGAATATGGACCAATGCCACTAGGGTTTTCATAATAAGAAAAGAACTTGCGAATATAATCCCACATAAATATCACCTTTATATAAATTCTATGTTCAAATTATAACTTAAAATATTCGATAAATAAAGTCACATTTCATTTTTTATGATGTAATTATCGGCATTTAAAAAGCGCGATTATATAATATAAATCACGCTTTTTAAATCGAGAATACAATTATTTAGTTTTAATTTCTTGCGACGCTTCTTCTGTC
>Ga0172381_10003345_pt1 | contig 17042 bp, 38 predicted proteins | sample Leawel6488metaG_FD_119754 | JGI IMG/M metagenome (GOLD analysis project Ga0172381, IMG submission 119754) | Leachate microbial communities from a municipal landfill in Southern Ontario, Canada - Leachate well 64-88 metaG | ecosystem: Engineered > Solid waste > Landfill > Unclassified | place... | reverse complement strand
TCAGCACGGCAATCGAGGGCGCGGCGCTCGCGAATGCGGTGCTCAGCGACTTGAAGGAACCGGGGATCGATTTCGTCGTGGATGGCCCGCTGCGCTGGTACTACGAGATCAATGACCTCCTCGCTTTTTCGGCCACGGGGTTCCCGCACTTCAATGCAGAGCAGAAACTCGCTCTGGTCGGTATCTCGCACGCAATCGCCAGCAATGGCACGTCTGTCACCGCGCACACAACCCTGGCGACTCGCGGCAAGCCCACGTCCGGCCTCGCCGTTTGGCATGAGCGCGGACAGGGCATCGGCAAGGGCAAGCCGGGCAAGGGGTTCCGGCCGCAGGGCTCGGGCGAGGTTACGGTAATCGCGAGCGTGAAGGGCGCCACTGCTGCATTCAAGCGCCCCAAGGGGCCGAAGCCGCGAGGAGGCTATGGCCAGGACGCGGCAGGCGAAGCGACTGAGGCCGAACTGCACGTTGGCGATACTACCGGGTTCACGCCGAGCAGCGCCACGCTGAGGGCTACGACGTTTACGGATCGCTTTGAGCTAAGCGGCATGGACACGGGGGTCACCAAATTCGGCGTCGTGCTGCTGCGCGACAAGCTCGGCAATCTGAGCGCGCCGTCGCCCGAGTTCACCATCACGCCGCAAGAAGCGAAGCTTACTGATCTCGACTCGTCGCTGCGCGTAGCGTGCGCGATTGGTCAGACGGTTCGCAGCCCCGCTCTCTACCCGCTGCCCGCCGTCTGCGACGTGCTGGTCCCGCTGGAGTCTGTAATCTACAACGACGGCAGCGCATACGGAGCGACGGGATTTGTTGCTCCGGCCGATGGCGTGTATCGGTTCTACGCTCACGCTCGGATCTACAACTATTCAGCCGTCCCCGACCCGGTGACGTACGACTCATATATGAGGATGGTCAATACCCACGAGTTCAGCCTGTACCTACTGAAGAACGGCGCAACGACGCTCGGCGGGGCGCCGTCCGCGATGATTGCTCCGAGAACCTCGGGATGGGTGACGCTTCAAACGTCAATTGTTCTGGACGCTGACGACTACGTGACGCTGTGGTTGACGAGCGGAGAAACCACCGACACGCACAAATATCACAGCGGAACCGCGCTTCTCACCGTGGAGCGCGTTTGGTCTAGGTAACCACGGCACGGCTATTCGACCGGGGCGGGTTGGCAACTCATGATGATCTTCGGCGCGTACTTGCAGACGAGTCCGGGGCAGCACTCGCGGTCATCTCCTCGCACCGCGCAGAGTCCGCCAACGTCAAGGCACGCAGTCACCACCGCTGCATCCGAGAAGATTTCGGCACCGGCATCTTGGCCAGCGAAGGAGTAGTCGGATGCTTCTCCGCACCCCGCCGCCATCGTAGCCAGCGCAGCCGCAACCACCACACCGCCGAAGCACTTGAGCATTCGCATGATCGCCTGTCCTCCCACCAGGAGAGTACCGCAATGAGCCCCTCGCCAGCAATCAGCCGCCTCGCCTATGCCACGCTCGGCGCCGCGCTTGTCGCACTCCTCCTCGCCGCGACTCCGAACAGCGCAGTGATGTCGTGGAACGGCGACGCGGGCCACTGGAGCCCAGAGCAGTCTCGCGTGTACGGCGAGATCTACGACTACGAGAGCGCAACCGCACTCACGCTGACCAACCAGAACACCTACTACACGGTGACTGACACGAACCTCGGGAGTTGTCTTGGGATGACGTGCAGCACGCTGAACGACGACATCACTGCTGCCGTGGCCGGGACGTACCTCGTCAACGCTACGGCCGGTTTGACGCTGGATACCAACAATCAGGTTATCGAGTTGAAGGTCTACAACGAGGGGACGGGGCTCGACAACTGCGCCATCTCCAGGAAGATCGCGACGGGCACAGACCAGGGCGCAGCGTCGATAACGTGCCTGGTAGTCATGGCGGTTGGTGACTCGCTGACCCTGCGAGTTGCAAACATGACCGGGGCGGGGGCGGCTGTCAGCCTCCAGCACATGAACTTGAACGCGCACGTCATCCAGTGAGCGGTGGCCTCCGCACCGCTAGACTCACCAGCGACAAAACCCCGAGGGTAGCACTCAGGCTCGCGCTCGCCGAAACCCAACTCGGTCGGCGAGAGTAGAGCCAGCACAGATGGCCCCTCGGAGGCAAGCATGAGCCGCACGCGATTCCTTCTCTCTCTCCTTGCGCTTTCGGTCGCGCTTGCTGTTGGCAGCGACTACGCCGCCGCGCATGAGTACGGGCCGATCACCGGCCACACGCAGACGCTCGGCCACTTCAAGGGGCCGGATGGCGGCATGGACGAGGCGCGCAGCAATGGGCGCGGCGGCGGCTACGTCGAGGAGCGCGGCGGGTATGCGCGCACGGCCGGCTGCGTTGAGGTGGCGTGCAATACGACTGGTGACGGGGGCGTGCTCGCGCTTGCGGTGGAGACCGACTACGAGCTCAAGACCACCACGAATTCGCCTGTGCGGCTGAGCAACGGCGCGTCCTGCGTCGCATTCACCAGCGGGACCGGCGTGGGCGCAATCGTCAATGAGGGCGTGTCGCGCTACTGGCGTTCGCCCGCTGGAGTCGGGCCGGATGGTGGCGTGGCGAAGCACGAATGCTGCGCTCTGACCGCGCACTCTGCCGCCGCCCCCGTCATCGTGCAGGCGTGCCCGCGCTAGTCGGAGGTCACCATGCTCTCGACTCTCTTGCTGGCAGTGCTGGTCGCCGCTCCGCACGTCGCATCCCCCTCGCTCGACCTGAGCGGCGGGGCGAGGGTGGCTAGCGGCGCAGTCGATTCTGTGAATGGCGACGACGCGAACTCCTGTCGGACCAAGGGTGCGCCGTGCAAGACCATCGCGGGGCTGATGGCGAAGCCGTGGATCTCGACGGCGCGAAAGGTTTACCTCGCGCGCGGTTCGCACTGGCGGGAGCAGTTGACCGTCCCAACAGCGGGGATGCGGGTGCTGGCGTACGGAACCGGCGACCGTCCCATCCTCGACGCCTCCGACATCATCAATCCTGCGGCGTGGACTGCGGTCGGCGGGACGACGAACACCTACCAGACAACGGTCACGCTCGCGGGCGTGTCGAGCAAAACATGGGTGAACGCCTGGGCTGACGGAGTGTTCTTGGCGCGAGGGGCCGGGACGAATCTGGACGCGACTCCCGGCACCTACTACATCAACCCGGCGACGTACACGGGCGAGGGAACGCTATACCTGCATCCCTCGGCCAGTGGCGACCCGACCACTGACGGTGTGGTCTACGAGGTTTCGACGCGGCAATTCGGAATTGGCACCTCCGCGTCAAACGTCTCCATCGTTTCCGTCGAGACGCGAAACAACCTGCACAACGACGGCTCTCTCATCCTCGGCAGGGACGGGCTGTTGGTCGATTCGGTCATTCGCAACGGGCAAAAGCACAACGCACTGATCAACGCTGGCTCCACCGTGGATGGGTGCGAGTTCGTGGATGCGTACTTCAACGGTGCGGCAGCAACGATGCTTATCTTGTACGACCAGGCGCCGGGAGGCAGAAATATCACCGTTCGGAATTGCAACCTCCATAGCTCCACGTTCCTGGGGGCGACGGTCGGAATGGCCGTCGAGTCTGGAGGCGGGTCGTTCGGAGCCGTGACGTACTCGGCCAACACCGTAGACAACCTCATGCGCCCGATGAGTTCGGGGTCATCCAGCAGCACCGTGGTCGACGGGTTGACCGTCACCAACTCGGACAGCGGGATCACCATCAACGACACGACACCGACAGTCATCAGCAACTACACATGGACAGGGACCAACACGCGCGCCATCAGTATGCTAGGCAACAACGGCAGCGTGTCTATCTCAAATGCCACCCTCACGTCTTCGCACGTAGCACCGACGCTCATCTACGGGTTGGGGTCGGGTATCCAGTTGACCCTCAATGGGGTGCAGTTCGTCGGGAACGGCAACACCCTCGCAGTCCAACTCGGAGACACCGCCAATCTGTTCGCGCGGACGTGCTCGTGGGGCGGTACTGCGAAATACGCTTGGAGGGTGGAGGCCACCCCGACGTTGGATAGCGACTACAACGCATTCCACGCGACATCGGCGGGGTTCTACTACGGCGGATCGATGATCACCCTCGCGGCGTGGCGCGCGGCCACCGGGCAGGACGCCCACTCGACGCCTGCGCCATGACGCGCGCCCTCCTCGCCGCCGTCTCAATTCGCAGGCCCTGCCTGTGGTGCTCCGGCAAAGGCCAAGTGCTCGCGTGCAGCGGCCATAACCACTGGCTGCTCTGTCAGAACTGCGAAGGAACCGGGGTGGCAAAGTGAATCCAAAGACCATCTCCACCCTGCTCGCCGCCCTCGCGCTCTCGGCCTGCGCGACGACGACGCAGCAGCGCGACGCCTGCCTCTCCGCCTGCCTGATGCAGCGGGGCGCGATGTACGAGATTTGCCTCCAGACGTGCCGCGCGAAGGAGCGAACGCCATGACCCTGGATACCGCAAGCATCGTCACGATCCTCGGCCTCCTCGGAGGCGGTGGAATCCTCGGCCTGCTCGGCAAACTGTACGCGCTCCGCAAGGCGCTGGACGACAAGCAAGACAGCAAGGCGTGCGGAATCTGCCGCAAGGAGATCGACGCGCTGCTCTCCACGATGCGCGAGGAGGTTCACGCGCGAGCCAACCAGAGGGACATTGACGCGCACGCCGCAATCCTCGCAGACCACGGCAAGAGCCTCGCTGTGCTGGAAGCCAATCTCCAGGCGTTGACGGAATCGACTCACAGAATTGAGCGGATGGTCGAAAAGTTGGTCGCACAGCAGTAGCGGCAAAGGGGGCGCAGATGGCCGAATTCGCGGAGTCCATCAAGACGATCCTCAAGCACGAAGGCGGCTGGGTGTGCGACCCCAACGACCCCGGAGGCGAAACAAATTACGGGGTGTCCACCCTCATCATTCAGCGCGAGAAGATGGCCCCGCGCGACCTCGGCATTGACCGCGACGTGTTCGCCCGTGGTTGCCTCAAGGAGATGACCGAGGAGGGCGCTCGCAAGGTGTACCGGGATTTCTTCTGGCTGCGCTACGGGTACGGCGACATCGAGAATCAGGACGTGGCAACCAAGGTCTTCGACGCCTGCGTCAACATGGGGCCGACTTGGGGGCACCGCCTCGCGCAGTACGCGCTGATTGAGTGTGGATACCCGGTCGCTCCCGATGGCGTCATGGGACCGAAGACGATTAGCGCGCTCAACAGCGTGGACCCGCAGCAATGGCTCAAGTCGATGTGCGCGCAGATGGAGCAGCGGTATCGGCTGATTGTCGCAGGACGTCCTCAGAGCGCGAAGTTTCTGGGCAACTGGCTGCACCGCGCGGCCTGGACTCACCCGTAGCCCGTAATCGAATTGCACCGATACGCGCCATTTCTAACGATTTTCGTAGCGTTGTAACGATTCCTGTAGACGGAGGTAGCACACATGGACCCCGCGACCCTGAACCCCGACGACGCTCTCTCGCTCATCAAGGCGATTATCGACGCTGCCAGCGCGAAGAACTGGCTGTTGCTGGTGCCCGTCGCGTGCCTTCTGGTTGTGTTCCTCGTTCGCAAGTTCGTTGGCCCGAAGGTTCCGTTCCTCGGCACCGACAGGGGCGGCGCGCTGCTCAACCTCCTCTCCGCGATTGCCGCTGCGGTCATCTCCGCTGCCGTGCTGCCGGGGCCGAAGACGGCCATGAGCGTCATCATCGCCGCGCTGACCGTGCTGCTCGGCAACCAACTGCTGTTCTCCTGGGCAAAGAAGTTGCTCTCGCCCTCCGGTGCCGATGCCGTGGTTGCAATTGACGCCAAGGTCGCCACGGTTGCCGCCGCGACTGACCCGACTGTCGTTGCCGCGAACATCAACGGCGCGATGGCGGACCTCAAGAAGTGAAGCGTCTGGTAGCCAGCCTGCTGATTGCCTCGCTGAGCGCCTGTGCGGGCGTCCCGCGCGTCGAGGACGACAATGCCAACTTGGCGGCGGTTGGCAAGGCCGAACCCTGCGGCGCCGCCTTCCCGTGCGTCAAGAGCGATGGCGTGTGGCTACCGTCGTCGCTCGCCGCAGAGACGGCAGGCTGGGGCGTTGGCCTAGTCGAATGTAAAGCGCGCCTTGAGAAGTGCGACTCGACGGGCTTGGACACCATCGGCGCATGGCTGCTCGTAGGCGCTGGCGTCCTCGCGGGCGGCGCCATGGCTGTCGGCGTCTACGAGATGCGCGATTGGCTCAAGCGGTAGGAGGTAGCCGTGGGCGAACGCAAGCGGGAGCGCAAAGCCGAGAAGCGCGAACGCCGCGAGCGCAGCATTGACCGCCTCGTCTACGCGGCGAGCGCCATCGCGGTCCCAATCGTCTGCGCCATCATCTACGCCGTCGCGTCTGCCCTGCCGCCACATCAGGAGTAGCCACCATGCACTACTGGAGCGATGCGGAGTGCGCGACGATTGCGGATGCGTGGCGGCGGCTTGGCTCGCTGCCAGCGGCGGTCGCGGAGGTGGCGCGGGTAACGGGCGTGGCACTGTCCACCGAGGGAGCAAAGTCCGCGCTCAACATTCGCGGCATCAATGCGGCGTCTCTTGGCCTGCCGTCTGCCTGCTACAGAGGGCGCGGTGCGGTCACGCGCAAACCGCTTGGCAACGCTCCCGCTGCCGATGCGCTCATGGGCGTGTTCGGCGCGACTCGCGTGGATGCCGCCGCCGATTATAGGGAGGTTTGCGAAGTTACCGCGTCCGCTCCGACTGTCGCGCATGACCTACGAAATGCGCCTACTGCGAATAGGGTGGGGCAGGCGATAGACGACACCGCGATCCTGCGCGAAGAGAATCGGCAACTGCTCGCAGAGGTGACGCGCCTTCGCCACGGCTCGCTAACCGAGGAGCGAGTGCGGCGCGAAATTCTAAAACTCGCAGAGGCGCCCAGCCGGCCCCCTGACTGGCTGCTGAAGACGGACAGCGAGCGCGGATGCTACGGCGTGCCCACGCTGTTCCTCAGTGACCAGCATCTGGGCGAAGTGGTGGACCCCGCGCAGTGCGGCGGAGTCAACGAATACGACCTGGAAACCGGCCGCAAGCGGTGGCGGCGCACCATCGAGAAGTCGGTTGACCTCTGCCACAACTTCCTAGCGCGTCCTCAGTTCGACGGCATCGTGATGGCGCTCGGCGGCGACGGGGTGAGCGGCGACATACACGAAGAGTTGAGCGCGACGAATGAGCAAGAGACGATGCCGACCGTGCTTGACCTGGCGGATCTGATCGTCTGGAGTGCGCGCGAGTTGCGAAAGGCGTTCGGGCGCGTGTTCGTGCCGTGCGTGATTGGAAACCATGGGCGCAATACCAAGAAGCCGAGAGCGAAGGGGGCGGCATTCACGTCGTTCGACTGGCTGGCCTATCAACTCGCAAGCCGCGAACTGCGCGCAGATCCGAACGTCACGTTCGCAATCCCCAGCGGGTCAGACGCTTCGTGGCGCGTCTACGGGCACCGCTACGCGATGACGCACGGTTCGCAGTTTCGGGGCGGCGACGGGATCATCGGACCTCTCGGCCCCGTTTTCAGAGGTGACAGCAAGAAGAGAGCGCGCAACGCGCAGGTCGGGCAGGCTTACGACACGCTGCTAGTGGCGCACTTCCACCAACTGCGAATGGACGCGCGGCTGGTGATGAACGGCAGTATGAAGGGGTATGACGAATACGCGAGCGCTGGCAACTTCCCATTTGAGCCCCCGCGTCAGGCCCTCTGGCTGACTCACCCGAGCCACGGGATCACGTTCTCGTTCCCGGTGCTGTGTGAAGAACCTGCGGCGGCGGCTGGCGAGCCTTGGGTGAGTGTTCGCGCGGCCTAGTCTTTCGGCCCCGCCTACTTTCGGGCACTGCCGAAAATGGCTACCCCAGGTCCTCGTCGCACCCCATGCAGCACATATCCGGCTCCGTGCCGCCCACGTTGTACCAGTGAACCTCGCGATGCCCGGTAACTCGACACCACAGATTGCGCGGGCCGGTGCAGCCGACGAAGAGATAGCGATACCATTCGACGGTCAGCCATCGCGGCATCAGATCCCAGTAGATTTCGCGCAGTCGTTCCATGGCTACCCCTCTCCGAGTGCGGTGCGAGCGGCAACCGCATTGCTGGACAGCACCGCCATCGGCTTGACCAGATCGTAGCCTTTAAGGTGTGACTCTAGGACCATCTCGGCTGCGGAGGTCAGACGCTCCAGCGCCTTCCTTAGCCGCTCGTTCTCGTCGCCCATCCGATTGAGTTCGCGCTGTACGTCTAGCGTGCGGTCCAGTTTCTCGCGGTCTTCGGGGGTCATGGCTACCCCTCCTCGCCAAGCGCGGCGCTGACAATCATGCGAACATCTCTCATGTAGTCCGTGGCCCCGCATCGGTTCAGCGACTTCCGCAACGCGGCATTGTCATTGTTCAGCCGCTCCACCTCGTCAAGCAACTCGGGCAGGGCCTCCGTTACCGCCCAGTGCCGCTTCAACTTCCACTCATTCTCGCTGTAGGCGATGCCGGAAGACATCGCGCGAATCTCTGCCAGTCGCTCGGGCGTCATCGCGTCCCCTTACCGTACTTGGACCCGTCGCGGCACAGGCATGGCCCGCTAACCGTGTCCACGCCGCACAGACAATCGCAGTCGGTGCCGTCGCATTCGTGCGTTTTGGGCGTCGCCCCCGCCCCCTCTCCGCGCGCTTTGGCAAGAGCGGCGCGGGCCTTGCACATCGCGGCCTGGAAGATGGCCAATCCGCCGCAGTTGCGCTCTACGTCTTCCAGCAACCTAAGCGCATCGTACAGCTCCGGCGCGGCGGCGATTAGCGCGGCGTCGGCCGTCGTTGTCTTATTACTGACAGACCCGGTGACCTCGCAGACGATGGTGATTCTGTCGTCCTTCGCCAGCACGCGAGTCCCTTTCTGCTCTGCCACCCACGGCCCCGGCGTCCACTTCGTCGCGTTCATCGGCGCTCCTTGGCAAGCAAATTGACGACTCCGTTGATGCGCTCGGGCGGCCTGTATGGCCTCGCAGGGAGGATGGCATCGTAGGCGGCGCGAGCATCGGCGTACTCGCGAGCGTCATTCAAGCGCCACTCGATGGATGCGGTAGTAGGGCAGACCAACTCTTGCTCAAGGTCGCCAAGCAGGCCGAGCAGAGCCGAGATGACGGCGTTACGCTGATCTGTCGTAAGCGTTATCGTGTAGTCCGTTTCGATCATGCCCCCTCCGTCCCCTCTCCGCGATGGCGGGTGGTAGTGGCTACGCATTGCGCTCGATGATCAGCACCAGCTCACGCGCGCACCCCAGCCGCTCCGCGAGGTCGCGCATGGACCGCTGCCCGTGACACTCGGGGCGCGTCTGGCCTGCGATGCGAAGCGCGTCCTCCGCATTGACCATCCCGTCTTCGCCCGCCGCGTCGTAGATGCTCCCGGCGAGGTCACTCAGCGCGTCGGCCAGCGCCTCCTCCAATGCCTCGTAGGCCTCCTCGGTCGCGTCGATCATCGCGCCGTCGCTGCCCGCGAGCCCGAGCCGAGCCGCGCAGTCCACGATCTTTCCATCGCGGATCTTGCCGTCTCCAGCGTGGTGCCACGACCCGCCGACGCACTGGCTTATGGTTATTCGACTGACCGCCACCGTCGCGCGGACCTCGACTTCCCCGGCCTCGGTGGTGATCGTCGCGGAGATCGTCTGCTCGTTCGTTGCCATGGTCACTCCCCTCGGTCCTGCGTGTGCGCTGCAATCGCTACCCGTTGATCGGACTACTCGGACTCCCACTCGGCGCGCAGGCACAGCACTCCGCCGCTGTTTTCCGCGATCCCGTCCACGTCGCCGCCGTGGGCGCGCACCTCCCGAGCGAGGGCTGCGCTGCACTCGACCAGATAGACCCCGCCCGAAATGTTCGGCTGGTCCGTGAACGTGATCGGCCCGTCCGAGAATTCGCGGGCGTTGCGCTGTGCCGCGCGCTCGGACCGGCCGACTCCGAGAACCCCATACCCGCGCTGCCAGACCGCGAAATTCTTGACCGTCTTGCTCGGCGTCGTAGTCATTGTGTGTCCCTCCGCGCTGCGTGTACGGTGCCCGGTATCCGCCGGGCTCGGGTGCGCGACGACTAGGAGCAGGCGTCCTCGATGGCCGCGCGCATCCACCGGCAGTAGGTCGCCACGAAGTCCCGGCGCTCCTCCTCGGTCGGCTTCCGCATCAGCTCGTCTTCCAGCGCGTCCCAATCCGCATCCATCGGCTCCTCGGGCAGCAGGCAGTTGCCGTCAGAGTCGAACGGGTCGGGGCCGCCGGCCTTGATGGCTTCCTTGGCTGCGAAGGTGGCGAAGGTTTCGGCGGTCATTGGCATGGTCTCTCTCCCCGTGCTGCGAGTGGTGCTGCGCTCTCTCATCCATCCCGCGTGCGGCCCGCCCAGCGTGGATGCTGAGCGGGTCGGGCTCGGGGTGGCTACAAGCCAGCGGCTTTCAGAACTATGCTCAAAGCCGCCGCTTCCGATGCCGCCTTGGCGCTTTTCTCGCGGAGCGCGGTCTTGTAGTCGGGCCTGCCGCAGCGGTCGGCCTTGGCGCTGGATGCGAGCGTCTGGGCCAGTTTGTCGGCCATCATGTTGAAGAGAATCGACTTGGCTTCGGATGTGGTCATGGTCGGGCTCGGGGTGGGGGCGGCTAGAGTCCCATCTGCTTGCGCTCGGAGGCCCTCTCCTGCGCGTCGGAGAGGCAGTCGCCCTCTGCTTCGGCACGGCACTTCGCGGAGCAGTAGTGACCCATGCTGCCCTCGACGTAGCGACCCTCGGCCATGGTCATCTTGTCGCACTCCTCGCACTTGTCGGCTGCGGAGGTCCACTTCATCGAGCGGTAGGACTGATAGGCGGTCATGGTCTGTCTCCCTGTCGCGCTGCGTGGATGCAGGATGGTAATGCAGTTTCGCGGCCACATAACTACCGCACCTAACCACGCGAAATCAGGTAGCCAGATGGCCCGAGGTGCGTACCGCGCTACTCACCCGAAACGGAGCACTTCGCATAACGTGTCCATATAACTAGAGTTTTGTGTGCATAAAACTATTCGCAGGGGTGCGTACCGCGCTACCCGTTGCGCGCCAGCCACTCCTCCAGCGCCGTCCGCAGGGCCGCAGACCGCTCTACTCCGCTCGCCTCGCAGGCCGCGCGGAATCGGGCGTCTAGGTCTTCGGGCAGGTAGCCCTTGATTATTACTGGCATTTTCACGGCAAACAGGGGAGGGCGTCCCCCGGCGTGGCGCGGTCGCTGCGCCCTCTGCTTGGCTCTGCTCATGGTCGACTACCTCCTCCTCCCCGCTCCTGCGCGCGGCGTGCCGGGGTGGATGCGCGCTCCTGCGCCCAGTCGCACAGCGCACCCCTCGCCCCAGCCGCATCGCCGCGCACTGCGCGCGCCACTGGCGGGGGGACGCGCAGCGACACGCGGACCAGCGGAACGGCGACCTTGCCACGCGGCCCGCGAAGCGCCGTCAGCGACTTGCCGCGTTGCTCCTGTCTGATGTGCCCACGGCAGAGCCCTCGCGTGGCGGCGGGCCGGCCGCAGGCGGGGTAGGTGCAGATCACTTGACGACTCCGCAGCCAGAGAGGGCACAGTCATCCTCTCCATATTCTTGCTTTTCCCAGCAGTCGGAGCAGAGGTGGGCCCCGACGAAAGAAAGGCCGTTTCGGCACCGCTTTGAGTTAGCTCGCGGGTTAGATCCAGATCCCTCCTTGCGGCGACAGATCGGACACTTTCTTGGCACGCTCTGCGTCGCGGTCTTCATGGCGGCTCCCGTGTTCGCGCTGTTCATGGGAGCAATGTAACGCCGTCCGCGTTCTGTGTCAAGTCCTCCGCAAGTCGTCTATGTCGATTCCCGCCAAGCGCGCGGGGACAGGGGCGCAACCCCGTGACTAAACGGTGATGAAATCGCCCGCCCACTACTGAACACCCGCGCACGCCTGCGAACGGTTCAACCCTGCGGAATTGCTCAAAGCGTAGGAAGTGCGATAGGTTGGCCCCCGCGTTCGACGGGTCTTCAAAACCGATGGGTGCGCCCGAAGGGGATGCACCGGAGGGTTCGATTCCCTCGCGCTGCCGTGCGGAATCATTGGGCTTTTCGGCAGACGCCCCATCTGGACACTCGCCGCCCCGCCTTGCCGCTTGCGCCCCGTGACTAAATGGTGACTAAAATCCGTTCGCTCGGAGGTGTCCACATGAGGCGAGAGGGCGCGGAGAAGTGGGAGGGCGGGCGAGTACGCACCACGGCCAAGGGCGAGCGCCGCTGGGAGATCCAGAAGATGATCGCGGGGGTCGCCTACCGGGTGACGCTCGACGCGGACGGTCATCGCGCGGCGCTGTTGGAACTGGCCCGCTTCGCGGCCGACCCCGAGGGCTACAGGACCGCATCCGACAAGACCGCCGAGAAGGCCGCTGGCGCGGTCGCTGTTGACGACGCACGCACAGCCGCGTTCCTGACCCACCTGGCTACCGGCGGGCGCTCTCGGGTCTACCTCGGCATCGTCAGGGCCTACCTCGGCGCATGGGGCGAGGCGCTGGCGGGTGGCGACCTGCGGCGGCTGGAAGCCAAGGGACTGCGGAAGATGCTCGCCGCGTGGCCGACTGCGCGGAAGCACCGCATCATCGCCTTCAAGAGTTTCTGCGGCTGGCTGGAACGCCAAGGCGAACTCGACCCGCGAGACAACCCCGGACGCTTCCTGACGGTTCCGACCGCGCGCCGAACTCACGAAGCCAAGGGGTACGCGATAGCGGACGTGGAGGCCATGTACCGGGCGCTCCCTACGCAGTACATCCGCGATCTGCTCTGCCTCCAGGCGAACACCGGGATGCACGTCACGGAGGCCGACCGGCTGGCGCGAGCGCAGGGGATGCTTCGGGAGGTGGCCGACTGCGCGCCCATCGCGGGCACCATCGCGTTTCCACACAAGACCGGCGCTCGCCACGTCCTCAGCGTCAACGCTCAGACGCTCGCGGCGGCGAAGCGGCTCATTGTCACGGGTCGCGCTCCGAGTATCCATGCCGTCCACGATGCCGTGGATCTCGCGGTAGCCAAGGCAAAGAAGAACGGCAAGACGCTGAAGCCGATCAACTTCGGAGCCCTGCGCCACTCGTTCACCACATGGGCGGTTGAGCATGGGCGCGAGGTTCAGCCGAGGGGAATGGGGTTGAGCGTGGAGAAGGTCGCGGAGAGGCTGGGCCACACGAACACGCGCACCACTCGCCTGCACTACCTAGACGTTTCGGTCCCGCCAATGATCGTTGTCCCTATCGCCCTGCGTCACCCGGATGATCCAGCGTGGGAGGAAGTGGCAACCGGCGGATAGCGTCCCCAATGGTCTTGCCGTCCCCGCGTTGGGCCGTCTGGACAGGCTCCGCTCGCTTGGCCGCAGGAGTCTCGCGCGCCTCCGGTAGCAGCAGCGCGGCCTCTACGCTGTCGCGGAATACCATCGTTCGACGGCCCAACTTGCGCGCCCGCCGGATGGCCCCGTCGCGGATGAGCGCGAAGACCTGAGTGCGACCGCATCCGAGGTGCGCGGCGGCTGCTTCAACGGTCATGATGGCGGCGGACACGCCCTCGCGCGCGGAGGTCATCAGAGCGCCCCGCCGCATCGCCCCGCGCGTAACACAGATGACCTAGCAGCGTCCTTCTCCAAACGCTCAAGGGCCATCTCTAGAACGAGGCAATCGTCATGCTTGCGGCACACCCGACAGTGGATCGCACGCTGGTGAGCGGTAGGCACTTTGCCCGTCCCAATGTCGCCGCAGGAAATAACGGTGCTCATGGATACCGGGTTCATTTCGCCACCCATTCCCCGCCAACGAAGTCGAGCGTGCCAGAGTACACGGCGTCTTGCTCTGTGTTCGTCATGGCCCGCTCTGGACACTCGGACGGAAGCGAGCCCTCTGCCCCGCCGCAGGTGTCGCACAGGTAGAGCCCGCCGTCGCAGTAGACGCAGTGCCGCCCGTCGTGGTCGTCGGTGCAGACGTGTCGCTTGTGCGCGCCCACTGGCTACCCCCTCTCAAGTTCTGCGGCGAGATCGCGCAGCTCCAACCGCACTTCAGCCATCTCGTCGCCGTCGCAGACGCAGCCGAGGATCGCGCTGTCGCCGCCAGTGGACAGCGTGTTGGCCCAGTCGCACACGTATCCCATCGCTTCCTCGCCTGCCTCGATGAATTCGGCTGCGCGGCGCACTGCCCTCGCTTGGCGGTCACGCTTGACGGCATCGAAGTCCACTGGCTACCCCCTCGCTTTCTCTGCATCCTTGGTATGCGCCCGCCAGCAAGCAGCGTGGAACAGTCGCGCGACCTTGCTGCCGTCGAAGCAGACCACGCACTCGCCCGCGATTCGCTCTCCGCAGCATGTGCAAACCATCTCGGCTATCATCGCGCCCTCGCCTTCGCGGCAGTAGTCTTGCCCTTCGCCACTCTCCGCTCCACTCGGCACTCGCACTTGATAGCCGCCGCCCCGAAAGAAAGCGCGTCTCCGTACTCGCTGAAATCGAGGTGGACGGCGCGGAGAATCGCAGCGCGGATATGGGCGTTCGCGTCGGCGGTGCTCTCGCCGCGCAGGATGTTGACGGCGACGGGGATGGTCAGATCGAATATTCTCGTCTTCAATTCGCGCCGCCTTTCGCGCGCTTCGTGGCAACCGGCGCGTACTCGCGAACCCGCGTTCTCCAATGCGTGATGTCCGCAGCAATCGCCGTCGCCTCGCGCCTGGTCGCGCTTGCCGTATGCGGACACCATGCGCCCGGCCAGAGTTCGATTGAGACGATCCAGACGCTCTCGCTCATGGCGACCTCCGCTTGGCGCGCTTGCGCGGTATCTCCAGCACCATGATGATCTTGTGCGTCCACCCGCCGAGCGACTCGCACTTTGTGGCGGCTCTCTCCGCTGCCGATTGCGTCTTGTGCTTGCTGCAAATGGTCGGCTGCGAGACCGTCGAAATGCACCAGAATTCAATACCACTCATGGCTCCCTCACCCCGCCCGCCTTGGTGGCGCGGGAGCGGATGGCGATGGCGATGATGCGGCTCTCTCGGTCGCCCTCGGCCATTTGCTCCACGATTGCAGCCGCCTCCTCAAGCGCGTCGGCGCGGGCGACAGCAACCGCCTCGGCAATCTTCTTCTGCTCGTATGCTGTGCGCTCTTTCGCGCAGCACAGATCGCAGACGCCGTTTTGCGAGTAGGTGGTCAACTCTCCGCACTTGCATCGCTTCATGGCTACTCGCCCCCTGCGTCGAGCGAGCGGAGGGCGGCGAGCGCGTCATCCAAATCGCAGATCGCACCCGACGTTGGCGCAGGACATTCGGAGATCAACTGCGTTGCCGCATCGAACATCTTGAGCAGCGCGGGCAGAGCGGCGACCGCTGCGTCAGGCAGCGCGTGCCCGATGATCATGTTCCGCTTCCCGGCGTTGAAGTCGTCTCGCTCCTTGAGCAGAGCGTGCAGTCGCTGAATGGTATTCATGCGGATTTCTCCAGTGAGGCGAGGGCGGAGCGGGCTTTGCACGACATACACTTCCCGTGGCGCGTACCGAAAGGCGGGCAGTTGTCGTCATACGCGCAGGTTTCGCCAGCCAACTCCTCGACAAAGGACACCACGCCGAGCAGCGCGGGCGCGGCGTTGCGGAGGGCGACGATTAGGGCGGCAGTGGCGGCATCGCTGTCGCTCCCATAGCCAAAGTCCAGGCGCACCACGACCTTGACCGGCAGCGCCCCCTTCACGCGGACACTTCCGAGGGTGCGCGCAGCCTCCCCGTGCGGCTGCTTCACGGAGCGCAACTCGCACTCCCACTGCCCCTTGGTAGCCGCCTGCTCCAGGGCGCGCAGCGTGGAGAGGAGAGGCTTTCGGTCAGTCATGGCTAGAAGTCCTCCTCAACATCTTGGAACTCCAGAACGCAGACGCCCTCGCCCATCACCTCTGCGATGTTGAACCGGACGCCCTCGCCCATGCCCTGCCGGATTTCCAAGTCAGGGGGCAAGTCATTCAGTTGGTGGATCAACTGGCCGACCGTCAGGACTGGAGCCAACTTGCTCTTGCGCGCCAGTTCGTAGGTATTCGTCTTTCGCTTGCTCATCCCTTGCTCCCCTCGATGGCCGCGCGGAGGGCGGTAATAGCCTGCCACTCGGCGTCGCTCGCCCCGCCAGCAACAGTGACGAGCAGCGTCTTCGCCGCCGCCTCGATGCGCTTGAGTCTCGCAACCTCGGACTCCAGGGCGCGGATGCGCGGGTCGCGAGTGAGCACGCCAGTACATTCCGGGCAGACGAGAATCAGCGCGCACTTGTGCCCGGCGCACTTGCCGTCCTCTACGACTTGGACGTAGCCAGCGCGGGCCCTCTCCTGCTCCAGTTCTTCCTTCAGCCAATCGTCGTTGTGGCTCATGGCTTCTGCTCCTCCTTCGTGGGGGCGTGGTGATAGGGGCTGGCGGAATCAATCATCCGAACCAGCGTCCACCCATACGCGAGGCGCTTCTTCAAGTGCAGCGCGCAGACGCACTCGTTGTCGCGAGAGAACTGGCCCCTGTATTCGACCTCGGCGGTGGCCTCCCGTGAGCACTTTGCCATCGGCGCCAGCGGGTTGTTCCACGCCTTCTTCGTCGTGCTTGCTTGGCATCTCATGTCTTGCCCTCCTCCTTGCGCTCGCTCGCGGGCGAGCAGATCAAGCACTGGCACCGCTTCGGCGCGAACTTGATCGGCCGCGTGATGGCCTGCGCCAGTCGATAGTGCGGCATCCGAACTGCCTTGAAGTGGCCGCACGACAGCGTGAGAAACCAGTAGCGCCCTCCGTGCGGCCCCGTGCAGTCCTTGATGTGCGTCACGTCGCGCCTCACTTGCCCTCCTTCCCGCCGTCCGCGAGCGCGTCCGTCTTGAGCGGCCTGACGGCAGCGCCGCATCGGCTGCACTCCCAGGCCTCGTATCCTCGCGGCGCCGCATCTCGCGTGCCACAGCGGGCGCAGGAGTATTCCCAGCCGTCCGCGAGCGGGGCCTCGTAGTGGCTGCACTGCTCGTCGCCGCCGTCGCAATCCCGGCACTCGTCGTGGTCCTC
>Ga0172381_10003344_pt1 | contig 17046 bp, 21 predicted proteins | sample Leawel6488metaG_FD_119754 | JGI IMG/M metagenome (GOLD analysis project Ga0172381, IMG submission 119754) | Leachate microbial communities from a municipal landfill in Southern Ontario, Canada - Leachate well 64-88 metaG | ecosystem: Engineered > Solid waste > Landfill > Unclassified | place... | reverse complement strand
TTGCAGAAACAAAATACCGTGATGGAAGCTTAATACCAGAAGTTACGAATAATATCGCTTGGTCAGCATTAAATACCGGCGCATGGTGCGCATATAATAATGATCATGATAACATTTGACATTTTTAAAATATCGCTAATTGGTTTTATATTTTCTGCATTAGCGCAGGATCCGCACACTCTATTCACATGGTATGGTAAACTTATTGATAGGTTACCGTGGTACCTTTGCAAACCTTTGGGCGGTTGTTACCGTTGTTTTGTCGGACAACTTTGTCTTTGGTATTATTTGATCACGTATATTAATAATTACAATTTAATTGATCATCTATTTTTTATTGCATCAGGAATAATGATCTCGATGGTTTATAATAAGATTTACTGCCTATTAAAATGAAAATATCGCTCAAAAAGATATTAGTCTCAAAATGCAATGAAGGCATTTATCTTCGTTGGTGGTTCAATGGATGGCATTATTTCAATTTTACAAATGGCTATGAAATTGAGATGCAAACAGCATCATCAGACATTCAGGTATCTAATTTCTTTTCTTCAATATCAAAGATTGAGCGTGATACTCAGATAAAGTCTACTTATTCATATCAGGTTACTCTCCATGGAATCACGGCAGAAAATATATCCGGATTCACATCACTTCTAATGGCCGAAAAGGTTGAACAATATGAAGATTTAGCTTGGAGAGAAGTTGATATTACAAGAGGTGAACATTTGATTCATGAAGAAAATTCAAATGGATATATTTTTGATTTTGAAATCACACGTAAAGAGTTACCGGACAGCTCATCTGTTTACCAAAAATCATTGAGGCTTTATATTGGCGATATACTCTGTGATATGGATGATGATGAGATAATACCAGTCAACAAACAGGTAAATAATATTGCTGAACTTCAGGACCGACAATCAGATTTTACAGCTGAGTTTAAGATCAGAAAGACGCGGGCAATGAAAGCCCTTTTTGAATTATCCGGAGAAGTCGGGGCCAATACAACATTCCCTTTTGAAAGGCAGACCTGCAAACTTATAGCAGATAATATTGAGATAATCACGGGTGGAATATTGATTCTTCAGAAAGTAGATGACCAGTATTATTATGTCAATATTATGTCTGGTAATATCTCATTTTTTAATAAAATCGAAGGGTTAAAGATCTCTGACTTATCATTACCATCGACAGTTCACACGTGGGATATTGCGACAATGGCCGCAAGTCATTCAGAAGCGACTCCGAATATTGACTTTTGTTATCCTCTTTGCGAACCATCTGATGACGGATCGATAATTCCACTCAATGATGACGGTGATAAAGTCGAATTATATGGCGGTTGGGTCTGGCCATTTGTCAGAATAAAGGCAATATGGGATGAAATATTCTCAAATGCTGGATTTACAGTTGTTAATAGCCTGGTCATTGATTCTGATAAATTCAGAAAGCTTTTCATGCCAATTGCATCCAGAGAAATAACTGATACAAAGAAGTATCTTTATTCAATGTTTTGGAACGGACCGCAGACAACCGCGACAGATGCAAGACTTGGGATGCCAATTTTTCAGGGTATTACAGTAATTAACGGAGATACTAATTTTAAAGCTGGTTATTATGTTGCGCCGTTTTCAGGAACATATAATTTGTCAGTATCAGAATTATTTTATAGTATAAGCGGACCAGATCCGATAATCAATGTTTACAACAATTCTGTTTTGCTTGGACCAATGACTTTTAAAGAGATTGATGTCAATAGCAGAAAGATCTGGGAATATGCCGCTGAAGGAATTATATCAGGAGATGAGATACAGGTAAGAGTTTCTGCAGGGCTTTGGTTTTATTGGCAACTTTCGATAACGCAGATAACAGGAGCCGCCATCAGTTTTGGATCTTCTGTCAATCCAAAGTTACATCTTCCAGATATGACGCAAAAAGAATTTGTTAAGATGATCTGTAATCTGTTTGCTCTTGTTCCTGATACTGATGAGAAAAATAGGAAGATAACATTCTGGAATTATGATGAACTTTACAACAATACACTATTTGCCCGTGATTGGTCAAATTATCTTTCAGAGAGAGATGATGAAGTAGAGTTTAAATTTGGAGATTTTGCTCAATCAAATTATTTGAAATTCAAAGAGTCTGACGATGTTCTGGTCGATAATGGCAAAGGAACATTGCAAATTGATGATGAGACATTAGACGAAGAGAAAGAAATTGTCGAACTCTCTCTTTCAACTTGCGATGAGGTTATTGTTTTGGATCATAACTTCAGCGTTAAAACATCGCGTATTGGTTTCAATAAATGGAACGCTCAGGATTCAGTTTTCGATTCTGAGAAAAAAATAGATGCAAGAATTATTTATATTGATTATTGCAAAGAATTGGCTTCACCACCTTATACAAAATCGCTTTGGTTAAGATCGACAACGACACCTTACGCCGGATTATTTACTTCTCCTGCTATTGAGATTGTCACCCCAAAAGTCGCCCAATCATTGCCAGTTTCTTTTTCTACTCAAATAGTCTATTACGCTTCTCTTTCACGATTACTGACAAAACCAAATCTCAGGAGGGCGAAGTTTAATCTTCCTGTCTATGAGGTTGCGGGACTAAAACACAATATCCCTATTTACCTAAATCAATATAAAGCGTATTTTTACGTGAACAAAATTTCAAACTATGTTCCTGGAAAACTTTGTACTATCGAATTAATACGATTGTAAAATGGCAGATGAAACAAAAACATATCTGGTCAATGTCGAATCAAATCTTGACAAATATATTGCCGAAGCAGCGAAGGCAAAAAAGAATGTCGATGATTTAACGGCAGCGAATAATGAATTAAATAAATCTGGAACCGCAACCACTGAAGAAATTGAATCGTCAAATGCTCAATTGCGGAATGCTCAAAAAGAATACAAAGAAGCTAAACGGCTTGTTGATCTACAAACGACAGCCAATAATTCAAACGTCAATTCCAGAAAGCAATTAGCATCAATTGTAGAAATAGAGCAAAAACGTCTCGGATCTTTAGCAAATCAATATACAATTAATGAAAAAGGTCAAAAAGTATTATCACAGGCATATTTAGATGGTGTAAAAAAAGTTAAAGATGCAAAGGACGCAATCATTGCTTATGACAAAGCCCAATCAGATGGCAGATCATCGGTTGGATTATACTCAGAAGCCTTACAAGGTGCGTTAGGTAAATTTGAACGTCTGCCGGGACCGATCGGAACTGCTGCCGCAGCAACAAGCAAATTTGGAACAACATTAAAAGCTTTGGCTATAACCGGGGTGACTATTGCAATAACAGCAATAGCGGGAGCGGTTACGTTATTGGTAAAAGCATTTAAAGGAAATGATGAAGCATCCGAGAAGTTCGCAGGTGTCATGAAAGGTATCGGATTATCAATAAAGGAAGTTTTAGGGCGTATTGTTTCACTTGGCAAATCAATAGGAGAATTATTCAAAGGGAATTTTGCTGAGGCAGCTAATCTTGCTAAGGAAGCTGTCACAGGTTTTGGTTCATCTTTAAAAAATGCTTATGGCGCAGGCATCAAAGCACAGGAAGTATTAAATCAAATTGAAGATGACGAAATCGCATTACTTGAAAAAAGAGCACAAAGAGAAAGAGATATTGCTGAATTAAAAAAGAAATCACGCAATGAAGCCGAAGGATCCGTTAAGCAGGCAGAATATTTAAGAAAAGCAGATGAGTTAATAACTGCTAATTTAAAAGATGAACTTGCATTACAACAAAAGAGAGTTGATTATGCACAGATAATCCTAGATAACACTAATAATAATCAGGTTACTGACGAGATGCGCAGAAATCTTGCAGAAGAAAAAGCAAAGATGATGGAACTCGAAACGCAGGCGCTTAACGAGCAGGGTGGATTAATGAAGAGATTAAACAGTCTTGAAAAAGAATCAACAAAAGATAAGGAAGCAGCTTTGACTGCAATTGAGAAACAAAAGGCTGAACTTCAAAAAGAACTCGAAGATTATCATAAAAGCATTGCAGATCAAAAAAAGGCAGACGCTGAAGCGATTGAAGATAAGAAGCAAAAGGACATTGAATACGCAGAATGGAAAAGAGAACAAGAAGTTATAAATGCTGAAAATCTTTTACAAATTCAAGAGTATAATAACGAAAATGAATTTTCAATAAGGCGTCAAAGACTGGAAGAAGAACATCAGAAAGAGTTAGAAATGGCTGAAAAGTCTGGCGCTGATAAAAATATCATTAATCAGAAATATACAGCAGCAGGAATTGAACTTGCTAAACAAGAACAAGATGCAAAAATTGCTATTTATGAAGGTTTTTCAAGTTCGATAGCAACATTATTTGGCGAAAATACAGCACTCGGAAGAATAGCTGCTGTTGTGTCTACGACGATTAGTACATATCGTGGAGCGATGGCAGCGTTTGCGGAGACGCCAGGAGGTGTTATTATAAAATCCATGGCAGCGGCCACCGCTGTAGCAACCGGGATAGCATCTGTCAAAAAAATACTTTCTACAAAATCAAATCTGCCTGGTGATAAAAGTGGAGGATCTTCTTCGATGCCGACCGCCATAACAACATCTACGCCTACTCAATTTAATTATGCAACTGCTGCCGGAGCGACTACAATAACGCAACCGACATTATCACAATCACAGGTAAACGCTCTGCCAAATCAGCAAGCATTAAGTGCTGATGATATTGCAAATGCAATTTCAAAATTACCTGCGCCCAAAGTTTCGGTTGAAGATATTAATGCAAAAATAAACGCAGTTAACAAAGTGGAGGTAAGAGCAACAATATGATATTATTCAATTATATCAACGAAAATCTAAATAGAATTAAAAAAGAGGCCAGATTAGGATTAATTTCTTGCGCTATATTCAGACACTTCCAAATTTATAGCAGATATTCATATTATGTAAAATTAGGAAACAATAAAACTAATTCGGTAATTTATACCTGTAACGATTTTCAGATGGAACAAAGATCTGTTTATTACATAATCAAAAAAATGGAATCAGAGATATGACAATTGAAACATTCGTAACGTCTTATAATGAAGAAAAACTTATACCATATGTGATGCGATACTATGGTCAGTTTTCAAAAGTCACATTTTATGATAATGAATCGACCGACGATACGGCAAAAATAGCGAAACAATTAGGTGCCGAAGTAATATCGTATTCTTGGAGAAAAGAATTTGATGACCTCGATTTGTTATGGATTAAAGATAATTGTTGGAAGAGATCGAATGCAGATTGGGTTATCCTTGTTGATGCTGACGAATTTGTTTATCATAAAAATATTGTGGATGTTTTAAAAAAATCAAAAGCAACAATAATTCATCCTACATATCACAATATGTTTTCTGAATCATTCCCGGTTATAGAAGGACAAATATTTGATGAAATAAATATGGGTACTCCTGACGGTGGTATTTGGATAGCAAAAATGAACATCTTCAGACCTAAAGAAATTAAGCAGATGAATTATCATGTCGGATGTCATTTTGCAGATCCGGAAGGGACTATTATAATTGATGAAAATTCAGGAATAAAAACACTTCACATGAGATTTTTAGACAGAGAATATACATATAATCAATATCAGAACAATCGCAAAAAAAGAAGTCAATTAGATAAAAATAATGGCTGGTCTGTTCAGTTTGATTGGAGCAAAGAAGAGATTAATGAATATTTTGATGAACAAAAACCAAAATTAATAAAATTGATATGATACCTTACGAGACTAAAACACTTTGGAATCCGACAAAACAGCTTAACGTTTTATCAGCATGGGAACCGTTAAAGTTTGCAATACGCGGAATATTATTTGAGTTCCAAATAAAACATACTTTAGCTCTTGAATTCGGTGTTGAACGTGGATTTTCAACAGTTATACTTTCGAACTATTTTACAAAGGTTATCGGAGTGGATCCATTTAATTGGAAGTTCAGCGATGGAGAAGATAGAACATATTTAGGAGTTCTCAATTTATTGAAAGATTATCCTAACATTCAGCTCATTCAGGCAATGTCAGATGAATTTATCAAATATCCATTTTATGAGAAATATGATTTGATTCATATTGATATCGGATATGAGACGCATTGTTACGCTACAACATATCCGGCTGCGGAATGGGCAGTACAACATTCGGATTGTGTGCTTTTTCATGATATATTTAGCTTCCCGGAGATCGGGCAAGTTTGTGAGGAGCTAGCTGCAAAATATGGATTTGATTATTATGGATATTCTGAGCCAGTTGGCCCAGCTGGAATTATTTGCGGACTGGGAATATTAATTAAAAAGAAATGATAGCATTAATAACACCAACTGGCGCGAGAAAAGATCAATTTTTGCTTTGCGCAAAATGGATGAAACGTCAGGATTATACCGGAAAAGTGCTTTGGATAATTGTCGATGATGCACTTCCGCTAACGACTAATATTGTTCAGCCTGAATTTAAGGAAAACTGGGAGATCATTAAAGTATATCCACGTCCTGTTTGGAATGGAGAAAACACACAGGGAAGAAATATCAAAGCTGGAATTGATGCATTAATGACTAGTGAACATTATGCAGAAATCAAAAGCATATTTATCATTGAAGATGATGATTATTACAAAGAAAATTATCTTACTGAAATGACAAAGAGGCTCGGTCTTTATTATCTAATTGGTGAAACTAACACGATTTATTATAACGTTCATTGGCGTCAACATTGTGACAATAATAATCGTCAACATGCAAGCCTTTTTCAGACTGCTTTTACAAAAGAATTACTTCCTTTATTTATTAATTGCCTAAATAATAAATTTATTGATTTTGTCTTTTGGAATAAGGCATCAAATAAACTATTATTTCAAGCCGGAACTCTGGCGGTTGGAATAAAAGGTATGCCCGGGAGGGGAGGAATTGGCGCGGGTCATAAAAGGACAATGGCTTTTTTACAGGACCCAAATTTGACTTATCTTAAAAATCTTATAGGAAATGATGACGCAATGGAGTACGAAAGATATTACAGCAATAACAGTCAGCCACAACACGGTCTTTTATTTACAAAAAGCAATTGAATCATTCAGGCGGTTTCATCCTGATATGAAATTGATTATAATTGATGGCTCAGATCAAAACGACCCATGCCGAAATTATGTTAAATCACTTGCATCTGAAAAAACAATAGTTGCGCTTTGCAATTATAATATTGGTCATGGTCGCGGAATGGATGCAGCAATCAGAATGTGTAAAACTCAATTTGCATTAATATTTGATTCTGATACCGAATTTGTAAAGTCACCAGTTGAGGAAATGCTGAATATGATGGAAGAAGATACCCTTGGCGTTGGATACATGGAAAAAACTGCATTTGATGGTTATGAATACGGCGCAAAACCTCAACATAAGAATCAGGGATATATGTATATGATGCATCCATTTTTCCATTTGCTTCAGGTTCCGGAATATTTCAAATATCATCCTTACGTTCACCACGGGGCGCCTTGCTATAAAACAGCCCTCGATGTTCATAACAGAGGATTGACAGATAAGGTCTATAAAAGATTTCCGGGACTCGGACATACTGCAGGAAAAGGTTGGTGTTGGAATCCCGTGCCGCCTGTTTGGATAATTCATAATACAGCTGGAACACGAAAAGAAAGAGTGAAAAGAGGTAAATCTGAAATTGAACCGGGATGGGAATATTAAAAGTTGCAGTTCTGGGTCTGGGACCTTCTGTCAAATTATTTAATCCAAATGATTTTGATATTTCGATAGGAGTAAATGATATCTTCAGATATTTTCAGACTGATGCGATTGTCTGTCTCGATTACGAAAGGTCGTTTACTTCTGACAGATTGAAGATTATCAAAGAATCAACTCCAAAAAAGTTATATAGTCAAATCGCGAACTGGGATTATCTGCCAAATTTTGAATACATAAAAATATTGCCTGGCTATCCGGATAAAAAAATTAACTTGAGTCTGGATGGTTATTGGAAATCATTTTGCAGTCCTTTTGTTGCTGCACAAGTCGCCTTTAAAATTTATCATGCTAACGAAATCCATCTTTTTGGAGTTGATTTAATCAATCATCCAAGACTCGACAAAACAATATCCTTGAAAATCAGAGATCATTTTCAAATTCTAGAACAAGAACTTTTGAAATATGATGTTCAACTGATTGTCCATGGCGATGGGTTACTGAAAAAATAGGTGCAGTAATCGTATTAAATAAATATCGAAATTTGATAATTAAGAAATAAACTTAATTATCATGCCATATCCAAATGAACATGCAGCCCGCATAAAAGATCCGGGCGACTTCATTCAAGATACGATCAGGCGCAAGAATATTGCCGATGGCGTTGATATAATTAACGGCAAGACGTCTAAAGATGGCAGCATGGAAACTCAGGCATATCGTTTGAGTTCAGAAAAATTCACAGAAAAAGAAGCTAAAAAATGGTTAAAAGATAATAATGTAGATTATATATTTTTTGAACCTTCAATTAATTCAAAGGCAGAAATGAAAAATGCAACATTAAAAATATATGGTGCAATTGGGGAATCATTACCTGATTATATAGAAGATTTAACTGTTGAGGTTCCGAATACATCAGCAAAGATGGTTTCTGATTTTCTCGAAGAAAACGAGGATGTAGAACAGATAACAGTAAGAATAAATTCACCCGGTGGTGATGTTCAGGAAGGATGGGCGATTCATGATTTGCTTGTTAATTCTGGTAAAAAGATTAAAACTATCGGAGAAAGTAAAATATATTCTATTGCTACAATCGTTTTTCTATCTGGTTCAGAACGTGAGATTATGAAAAATGCTGATGGATTAATTCATAATCCTTTTATTCCTCCTCATACTATGGCGGGAAAATATGAATCTGGCGATCTGATAAAAATAGCTGAAGATCTGAAGCAGGAAGAAGAAAAGATACTTGAATTTTATTCAGAAAGAACAGGTACGCAAAAGGATAAATTAGCAGAATATATGAAAAATGAAACAAAACTTTCTGCTGAAGATATGCTAAATCTTGGTTTTGCGACTAAAATTATAGAGCCGGTGACGGCTTATGCTTTTTTGAAACTAAAAAATAATGTTAAAATGGATGAAAAAGCTTTTTTTGAAAAGTTAGGATCGACTTTAGACAATGCGATCCTGAAAATGAAAAACTTTTCCCGAATCGCACCGGCTAACATAATGTTGACCGACAAAGATGGAAAAGAGATAACTATTGAAAAGGAATCCGGAACCCCGGCGGTAGGCGACAAGGCTACCCCTGATGGGACTTTCTCAATGTCTGATGGTTCTGTTATTGTCATTGCAGATGGTTTAATAACTGATATTAAACCAAAGTCTGACGATAAATCTGAACTTGAAAAAGCAAATGCAAAAATTGCAGAACTTGAAACAAAAGTTAGTGATCTCGAAAAGGAGAAAACTGTAATTGCTGAAGCTGCTGCAAAAGTTGAAGCTGACAAAGCAACTGTTCAGGGATTGATTACTGAACTAAGTGCAATAAAAAATCAATGGAAACCGGAAGCAAGAACTAAAAACATGGGTCATGTTGATCCGCCTGTCGGCATTAATCTCGACAGAGTAAAAGAACTTCGCGATAAACTTAATAATCAAAAATCTGAATAAAAATGAGCCAGACATCTCCCGTTTGCGGACATACTATTAATCTCGACGCTCTGCATTTTTCTGCCGACGAAGTACGGTCGTTAAATGAACTCGTCGTAACTGCTATTTTGGAGGCTCCTGAGCTTTCCAAATTTCACACTCTCGTTACCGGTATAAAAAATGATAAACGAATCGGAATAATCCCCGGTACTTTTGGTCTTGTTGGAAAAGCAGCACAGTCTTGTAATCCTGTTGCTCAATGTTACGAAAACCCCGCCGTTGAAAAAACTTGGTCGCCAAAATATATGGAGATCATAATCGATATGTGTATCGACGAGCTGAACAATACATTGATGAAGCTTGCAACAAAATGCGGTGTTGACGTATACGATCTTACAAGTACTGAGATTTTCGCATTTATTCAGGACATTCTTGCAAAGGATATCGCAAAGATGATTTTCCGCATGGCTTGGTTTGGCGACACGAATGCCGCTGTTACTCCTATCGGAAATTTAACTCCTGGGACAGATCCTGATTATTTTAATGTCATTGATGGTTTCTGGATTCAGGCCGCCGCAATATATGCAGCAAATCCAGACCAGTTAATAGCCTTACCGGGCAACGATCAGGCAACTATCTCACTTCAGAAATCAGTTGCAACTCCCGCATTTATGTATGCTGCAGTTAATCAAATGATTGACGAAGCTCCGGCTGAATTAACAATGCAGACAGATAGGATATTGCTTGTCACACAATCAGTATTCCAAAGATTATACCGTGCGCTTCAGGGGCTTTCAAATTGTTGCGCATTTGAAACACTTCAGAATGGATTTACCCTTTTGAATTGGGATGGTGTTCCAATATATGGCATTCCTCTCTGGGATCAATGGATTAAATCTTATGAGAACAATGGCACAAAACTGAACGATCCTCACAGGGCTGTTTACACAACCATTTCAACTCTCAATATTGGAATGGCTTGTACTACTCTCTTTGAGAATATCAATTCGTTCTACGATAAAAGATCGAGAATGAATAGAATGGAAGCCGTTGATGCTTTTGATGCAAAGATAGTTGATGATCGTCTTTTAGTTGTTGGTCGATAAAAAGATAAATTATGTCAGTAGGATGTAACCAGATAGTTGATTGTATCCTTAAAAACTGTGCAAATCTTGTGCCAGGCATTAAGGATAAGGCTTACTTTATTAATTACGATAGTATTGATAAGGATTTAAGCACTTTTGATGTTGACAACGGCCTACTGCTCACTCAACTAGTTTTAAAAACAACTTCCCCGGCATCTTACGCATATTGTGTCGAGGGATATAACTTCTCGAATGAGCACACGACAGCAATGGTAAAAAAGCGTTATCAAAAAGTATGGGATCATAATTTCATTTTCCGTATTTTCGATAATACTCCGGAAGTGAAACAATGGATACAGAATGCCGTTGATTCGCGATTCGTGATTATCATTGAAAATAACTATAACAAAAATGTTGCGCCGACAGCTGCCGGTCGCACAGTCTTTGAAGTTCTTGGCTGGGACTTTGGTCTCGAATTAAATGCCGCTGAACGGGACGCAAATTCTGATGAACTGCTTGGCGGTTGGTTATTGACTGCCGGTTGCGCAGACACACTTAAAGAGTCATTACCGCCTCTTTCGTTCTTTGCAGGAGCTACACTTGCAACGACAAGAGCCGCTATAACTTCTTTACTTGCTCCATGTTGTGAAGATTGATTTGCTTTCAGGGTGCGGCTGACTACCGCACCCATTTTACATTATGACAAAATTAGAAGAAGTAAAATCATTCGCACGTGAGTATATTAATCATCCTCAATATCGCACTCCGGCAAGAAAAGAAAAAATCAAAGTTGTCTTAGAAAATTTAACAGGCAAAAAACTTGACAATTCTTGTGGAACGTGTTATATTGAGGCAATATTTACAATTTTAAAATTTTCACCTATGGCAAGTTCAAAATATGCATTAAAAAAAGGTGTCGTTCTTACCGCCTTTGGACATCCTGAAAAAACGTGTACAAATAATACTATAACCGATGAGTTAGGTGATTGGTATATGGCAAACTTCCCTGAAAAAGTGATTTTCTTTGAGCGATTACCACAAAAAGTAAATTCTCTGCCGGCCGGAATAGAGATTATCAATCCTGATGATCTTGTTTCTGCAACAGAACAGGTAATTATTCCAAAACAGAAAAAACGGAAACCGCAAATACCTATATAACAGATGCGGGTATCGTCAACAAAAACGGCTGTAAGAGTTGAGCGCAATGTTTATCTGACATCCAAAAAAATAAAAGGATATGGGAAGGATAACGATTATCCTCAGAAAGTTTTGGAGATTGTTAATTCATCAGGTACAGGAAAGACATGCTATGATATTACCGTAAAGTTTGTTGAGGGAGGAGGTTTTACAGATGAGACTTTAGCGAATACCGTTTTAAATTCAAGAGGCGAACGGGCAAATTCTTTGCTTCGTAAATGCGCGAAGGACCTAACGAGCTTTAATGGTTTCGCAGTCCTTGTAAAATATAATGCACTCGGTATGCCAGCAGAATATTTCAACATCCCTTTTGAATTTTGTAGACTCGAAATAAGCGCAAATAAAGAATATATTGGTAGAATTGCGGTCTATCCAGATTGGACAGGGCTATCTGGAAAACAATTCAAACAAAATGAGGTAAAATATATCAATCGGTTTAATCCTGATACTGTCGAATTTGAAATGCGTGAAGCTGGATCTATTGAGGCATATCTTGGTCAGATAATGTATTTTACAGCGGACGGAGATTTTGAATATCCGGTATCGCCTTTCGATTCAGTTGTTACTGATATGCTGACTGAAGAATCAGTCTCAACCGTTAAGCACAGAAATGCAAAATATAACTTTTTGCCGGCCGGAATCCTTGTCCGTAAAGGCAAGAAGATGGCAACTCTTGATAATGGAGCTTTTGACGAAACAGATCCTGCAAATCAAGAGATGATTGAGTCAGCGGAAGCAATAAAAAAGATGCAAGGAGATGAAAACGCATCTAAAATCTGGGTTGTCGATATTGACGCTGATGAAGAAAAACCTGAATTTATACCATTTGCCTCAAATAATTACGACCGTACCTATGAACTTACAGAAAAAACCGTTCAAGATAACATCGGAAGAAAATTTATGATTCCTCCAATTTTGCGAGGTGTCGATATTGGGGCAGGATTCGGGGCGGATCTGATGACAAACGCTTATAATTTCATGAATTCAATCACAGGTAACGATAGACGAATGCTTGAAATTGCATTTAAGGATCTTCTCGAATATTATATGACTGAGTTTACTGATTTTTCTGTCAAACCTCTTGAATATGAAAGTAATATAAGGAAAATTGATACAGCATTATTGCCTGATCTTACCCAGAACGAAAGACGTTCATTAGCAGGTTATGACGAAATTCAAACAGTTGCGGCAGAAAAATCGTTACTTGCACAAACGTTAGGAGTAGGTGGAACACAGGCATTTATTTCTATTATTAATGATCCTAATTTAACGCCAGAGCAAAAAATAAATTTAATCATAAAATTATTCTCTTTAACCGAGGATGAGGCAAAAGCAATAGTAGAAAAATGATAAATCTTGTCACAAAATCAGATCTCGATAATTATAAATATGTTGCTGATTCGATCAAAAATCACACGACATGGACACATTTTGTCTCAGAGACACAAATGCTCGATATAAAAAACTGGTTAGGAGATGGGTTACTTTTGGAGTTAATTAATCAGGCATCAACATTACCTATTTCGCTAACCGCATTAAATCAAAAATTACTTGATGGCGGAACTTATGTCTATCAGACCCGCAATTTTCATTTTCAAGGATTAAAAGCTTGCATCATCTATTATGCATTTGCGAGATTTACGAATCGAACATCTTTTAATTACACGGCTGCAGGTATCGTTTTAAAGGATTCCGATCTTTCAACTCCGGCGACCGCAAAAGATATTCAACGACTTGAAACAGAAAATCGATTGATTGGAGATTCACTAAAATGTGAAGTTATTACTTATCTTAATAGAAATTACATGGATTATCCGCTTTGGCGCGATTCTGCTTATTGCAGTTGCTCAGCCAGATGTTCGGATAATAGACCTTTTAAAGTTATAGGAGATTAAAATTATGGATCAAAAAGTACATAGACCATGGCAAAACAGGACAATGGGCAATATAACCCGTGAGTTGCCAATTGATCTTTCGCAAGGTGATTTTACTGACGAACGCGGCTTTTTTGTTCGTTCTGCAGTCGGGGGCACTCTGAAATATTGTCCTGTCGGAAATGAAGATTCTGAAGCAATAACAAAAGAAATTGTGCCGTCGGCTCTCTTTATTGATCCTGTTGTATGTAGAAAAGTGTTCGATCTCGGAGAATCACCAGATCCAGAATTTTATGCCGGATGGGGAATCTGATTTATAATATTGAGCCAGCACAAATTGACCTTTTTGCAATTCAAGGTGACACTATCGATATGACTTTATATGTCACCAATGAGCTGACGGCAAACGGTAGGAAATTTTTTATACAAGCTTATAGCAATTCAGAAAACGGAACTGCGCATGATCTCGGCCAATTAATAATGCAGGTCAGGCGCAAAGATGGGCTATTAATTAAGGAATGGTATTCAAATGTTTCACCGGAAAGCATTTTAATTTCAGGAAACACTTTTTATATATATGATCAAGACGGATTTGATGAAAGCGGATTATTTGATTTTTCTATTGAGGAAAACGAGGGTGGTAAATATCATTGCATAGCAACTGGTCAATTTTACGTAAAAAAAGAAATCACAATATGAGTCTTAGAATACATATCGGTGGAGGGATGATGATTGGATCCGGAGGCAAATCAAATTATCCTTGGTACGGCATCCGGATTGACGACAGCAATTCCTCTCCCGATGTAGAGAGGATAGCATCATCATTAGGCGCAATGGATCTTCATATATCAACTAAATATATATCAACATGTCACTAAGAATTGGCACTGGTATAGGAATTGGGTTTGGCTCTGCGGGGCAGTGGAGTTCGTACTGGGCGGGACGAGATATTAGTTTTTCCATGTCGGCTGCTGGTTTTAGTTTAATGGTTGGTCAATCATTAACAATATACGGAGATTCTTTAATAGATGTACCTCTTGGTAATCCACTGACTGTGACTTATACGTGTGATATAGGGAGTCAAACAGGTAATAACTATACAATAGATCCTGTTGTCGGAGATATTGGTAATCATAATCTGAGAATTATATTTATGAATGGGAGTTATACAATTGCTGATGAGACAATAGTTATTTCAATAGCTGCTGAAAAAACAGACGGGAGCATGAGGGTATTGCGATTAGGTGACAGTACTATGGCAGGAGAGGAGATAGGGTTAATTCTGACTAACTCCTTAAATGGTATTCAATTTACATGGATCGGTACAAACGGGACAACATATTTAAATGAGGGTGATCCGGGTATAACTATCTGGGAGTTTGCAACACAATCAAGAAGTCCATTTATTTTCTCAGGTGTTATGAATATACCGAAGTATTTTACAGATAACTCGTTAAGATTGCCAGATATAGTTTATATGAGGATTGGGATTAATGATATTGCAAATAGTGGAATTACTGTTGCTAATGCGATGGGTTATCTTAAGACATTAGTAGATGCCTTTTTAGCGCTAAATAATTTTGTAAAAGTACTTATTGCTCTGCCAAATACATCAACAAGTAATCTAACAAAATGGCAATCTAATTACCCCGGGACAACTCCTGACGCTTTCAATACAAAGATGCATCAGTTTTGGGTGAGTGTAGTATCAACTTATGCCAATGGAACTTATAATGCAAGAGTTGATTGTTCTTATGAGGCTTTATCTATTGACAGGGATGCGAGCATGAGTAATGCCGTTCATCCCGCAAATGATGGTTATACTGAACTTGGCAATGCGTTAATACCTTACGTTAATAAGAATGTTTTATTAGGAGATGAACTAATGCCAGCGATATCTGTTTGGGCTGCCGCTGATTTTGCTTGGTGGACTGCTCATATTGATGTTTGTTTTACAGCAAATGGTACACAGTTAATTTGTGATGGTACAGGTTATTTATTCCGCAATGCTGGATTATTTACAGGAGGAAAAACTTATAGGGTTGAAATAGAAGTAGTGGACTACGAAAGAGGATATGCATATTTCTATAACGGTAATAATTATACCGGGGCCGATCCATTAATTGGTAATGGTAAGCATATTGTAAATTATGTAGCTGATATCACTGCGGGACCATTACTAAGTTCATTTAATTGGAAGGGGAAAATTAAAGATATTTCATTCAGGGAGGTACTATAATCAAAAAGTAAAATCATATATTATGACAATAGATAAATCAAAAACTGTAACTTTGCCAGTTTGGTTAATATCAGTAATATTATCGTTATTAGTAACAGTATTTACTTTTTGGGGGTTGTTTACTGCAACCAAGGCTACTTTAGAATTAAGGACAGCTACTATGGAAAATAAAGTTGAGAAGCTAGATGCTGACAAAGTTAACAAAGCGGAGTTTATTATAATTATTGAGAATCTTTCGAAGCAGTTGGTGGATATAAAAGATGTGATAGATAAGGTAGATACTAAGTTGGAGACACATATGAAGCCTCAAACAATGGTCAAGGGAACTTCATCTACTTCTACCATAGATCGTGATAAATTATATGCTAATTAAATACTTTTAAAAATGAAAAAATTATTTGTTCTTTTTGCTGGTCTGTTTCTTTTGATCCTTTCCGTGTTTGGTCAGGATGTGACTCCTCCTGATACTCTTTGGGGATTGATAGCTAATCTTGGTTTTTATCTTGGAACTCCGGAAGCTTTTGCTGTGGCTGTTCCTATTGTTGCAGCTATTATCACAGGTCTTTTAAAGTTGGAGGATAACTGGCCAAAAAGGTTGGTTTCTTGGGGAGTAGCTATTGCAGGGCTTGTCGCTTCGGTTTTCATTTCACGAAATATTGATTTAAAATGCTAACAGAACTTAAAATATCAAAAGCAGTAAAGGTCAGGTATGATGAATTTATCAAACCAAAATTATCTGATGACATGGCAAAGCAGATTGATGAGCTTGCTGAATTTATTAAGGAGAAAATTGATATAAGAAAGAAATAGTTTGTGGCATCGGTATACAACTACATGAATGAATGACAGAGCGATTACTTTGATGATGTGGTTGGCAAAATGAAAAAAATAATTACAATATTATTATTACTTGCTCTCTTCCTGACAGTCTTTAAGATGGAAGAAAATTATATAATTAATAAATTAAAACAATGACAGTAATCATCATTTT
>Ga0172381_10003343_pt1 | contig 17047 bp, 17 predicted proteins | sample Leawel6488metaG_FD_119754 | JGI IMG/M metagenome (GOLD analysis project Ga0172381, IMG submission 119754) | Leachate microbial communities from a municipal landfill in Southern Ontario, Canada - Leachate well 64-88 metaG | ecosystem: Engineered > Solid waste > Landfill > Unclassified | place... | reverse complement strand
TAGGTAATGAAAATGTAGATATCTATATATATACATGGAATTTATTTAGAGATTCTGGAGATATACATAAAAAATTTACCGAGTTAAATAATACATTTAGACCTATTAAAAGTGAGATGCATGATTATGATTCGTTTTCTAAAACAATTGATGATAGGGTTGCTTTTTTTAACTCACTTAAATGGATTCAGGGTGGTTTTAATCTAAGAACAGGATTGATGGCTCAACATTACACAATTAAAAAGGCTTTTGAGATGATACCAGATTATTCTGATTATGATATTATAATTAGATATCGATTTGACTGGCAACCACTGTTTGTTTTGGATTGGGATACTATATATACTTTAAGTAGAAATAATTTATTATACCCAAATCAGAAAACTCCTGGATTAAAAGGAGATGTTGCTAAGGTTGTTTACGGAGCCGAAGATAGTGTGTATAGAATTAATGATTTGTTTGCTATAGGTAGTGCAGAAATTATGAAAACTTATTGTTCATTATTTGATACTATGCTTACAGATGAATACATAGATGATGTTAAAAAAACTGGTTGTTTTATACCAGAATATATTATGGCATTGCATTTAGAACGAAACGGTGTTTGTAAATTAGCGTACGATTTTCCGTATTTTAATATTTCCAAAGTCACAGATAGAAAATTAGGGGGATAATGTGAATTTTTTGATGTTACGTGGTCAGGTTCCAATTGATAGGGATCCTAAGGAGATTATGTTTAATAAACTAGAAGAGTGTGATGATGTTTGGACACAATTGTTTTATGCTATGTTAGGTGATAAAGATGTTGGAGAGTTGTGGTATTGGGGCGGTAGTCGTGAGCATAAGTTTACACCTACTTTTACTGAACGATGGGTGCCGGATTTTGTTACATACAAAAATAGTTTTGTTCCTGATATTATATTTTGTAGAGGTGGTTTTAAGGAATACCATTCTGTGTTACATAAATATCCAAATGCTATAAAGATATATTATGGTGCAGGAAGAAGATTTTTGCCACAGCCTGGTTTTTATAATTATGATATTATTTTACAAGACTCACAAGAACAACTAGAAGAGTGTAAAAAACTTTTTCCCAATGCTTTAACTACTTTGTTTATTAAACCAGCAGCTGATAATTTGTTTTATCCAATGCCTGATGTGCAAAAAGAGTTTGATGTGTGTTTTCCTGCTAATGGTTCGCAGCATTTTAAAGGACACGAGTTTATATACAGTACTGTTCCTTGTGATATAAAACTGCTTAATTTAGGTAATAATCCTAAAGGGTATAAATATTCAGATAATGTTACTTCTGTTAGAGTTTTACGTAAACAAATGTGCCATAATATTGCTAGATGTAAGATGGGTGTGGTTGCAGTAAACAGTGACATTGACTCATGTCCTAGAGTTATTCCTGAATTATTAGCGTGTGGTTTGCCAATTGTAGTACTAAATACAGTTAAGTTTTGGAAAGATAAATACATAAATCAAGTTGATATGTTTAACGGTGGGCCATATACTGGTGAATTGGCAAACAAGGAAAACTTTTGGGATACTGTTAGATTTGTATTAAATAGACTTGACAAATACGATTCTAGTGCTTATTATAATAATAATTTGTCTTTAGAAAAAGCTGCAAAGTTTTTAACAAATGTAATAAACAAAAGTAAAAAAAGGAGATATGACTATGTATGTGATATTTAATGGTATAAATTCGGGCCTAGGTAATAATGGTGGGTCGCGTACCATGTTATTGAGTCAAAAAGCTTTAGAAGAGTCTGGGCATACGTGTGATGTCGTAGCTTCTGTTGACAATTTTAAATGGTTTAAACACAAATCAGTTGTTAATTATATCCCTAATGACGCAGATGCTATTATAAATATAGCTGCTGTGGATTATAATACTACCAAACAATCTAATATTGGAATAAAAGCGGCCTGGTGGAGAGGTCATGAGATATGGAGTAACAGTGTTGAGTATTTAAAATACTGCTACACAGATAATAGTGTTAATAATTTTGTTAATTCTAAAGGGTTACAAAAACTATTTGAGTCTTATGGTGCAGAATCAAAAGTTGTCTATCAAGGTGTAGATTTTGAGTGCTGGGAAGATTTAAATTTGAGGCATAATACTAATAAAATAAGAATAGGTTGTTTATATAATAAAAAACCGACTAAAAAATGGGATTCGTTTGTTAAATTATCTAGTATATTGGGTACTGATGATTATGAATATATTGGTATTGGTGATACATTTAGAGATGATCCTTTTCTTACTGAGTTTAAAGCCAATGCTACAAGTGAGGAGTTGAAAAATATTTATAGTTCTTGCCATATCTTCTTTTTACCCACTGTTTTAGAGGGTTTGCATAATATAGGTATAGAAGCTAGCTTATGTGGTTGTTTATTAGTAGGAAATAATAATCCAAATAATGGTATGGTTAACGATTATTTGTTTGATAATAAAACTGGAATGGTTTATGAAGATGATAATATTGATATGGCTGCAGAGTTGATTCGTAATCCAAAGTGGGAATTGGTTACAGAAATGCAAAGATATATTAAAGATAATATAGGCACAAGACAGGAGAATATGAGTAGATTTGTTTCATATTTAGAACAATGTTAATAGATATTACTACTACTGCTACTTTAAGACCAGAGCTACTAGAAAAGACGTATGAATCTTTTACAAAGTACTTATTTAAAAAACCTTATGATTATAGGGTTATAATAAACATAGATCCTGTTGGTGGAAATAAGACAGTTGATGATGTTATTAAAGTAGTACATAGATTTTTTCCTACATCAAAGATAAACACACCTTCAGAACCAAATTTTGCTAAAGCTTGGAAGTGGTGTTGGTCTCAAGTAGAAGCAGACTTTGTTTTCCATTTAGAAGAAGACTGGTTGTTATTAAGAGAAGTTGATATTGATATTATGTTATCCATATTAACTAATAATAAAGATTTAGCAGCTTTGCGTATGATGAAAATGAATGTTCCTACTAATTTAAATTTTTTTAAGAGTAAATATATAGATAAAGGTAATTTTCTTTTATCTGAAGATAATTCTGTAGCGTTTGGTGGAAATCCACAGTTAATTAAAGGTGATTTTGTTAAACAATCATGTGTATATTTAAGAGAAGACGCTAATCCTGAAAAGCAATTTAGAAAGAGTAGTGATCCTTTGTGGTTAGAAGTTGTTAGTAAATGGGATTATGGTGTATATGCCAGACCAAGAGATAAACAAATGATAATGGATTTAGGTAGACCTTGGATGGACCAAAATAATTTTGAAAAGAATGGAGGCGCATCTTTTTTGATGTGGAAAAAACACAAATGAATATTTTGATTCCAATGGCGGGTGAAGGTAGACGTTTTGTATTATCTGGTTTTGAAGTTCCAAAACCTATGATAGATGTGTTGGGTAAGCCAATGATACAATGGGCTGTTGATACATTGGGTTTGTGTGGTCATTATATTTTTATTACAAAAAAGCAACATGCTGTTTATGGTTTAAAGCGAGTACTGACTACAGTTTACCCTGGTTGTGATATTATAGATATAGATTACACTACTGAAGGAGCAGCATGTACTTGTTTATTGGCTAAAAGATTTATAGACAACGAAGATGAGCTAGTTATAGCCAACTGTGATCAAATCATGCGCTGGGATGGTGCTAAGTTTATGGACTACATTAATAACTCTACTGATTTAGATGGTGCTGTTGTAACTTATACAGCAGTTACTGATAAAAACAGCTATGTCAGACTAAATGACGAAGGTGTAGCTGTAGAATTTGCGGAAAAAAAAGTTATAAGTGAGGAGTCATTGAATGGTATACATTATTGGAGAAAAGGTTCTTACTTTGTTTCCAGTGCTGAGTCAATGATTGCAGCTGATGATAGAGTTAATAATGAGTTTTATATTGCTCCTACTTATAATTATTTATTAAATGATAAATGTATAGGAGCATATCACATAGATTCTAGGTCTCATTGTGCTATAGGTACTCCTGCTGATTTATATAATTTTGTAAACAGAGAGTTGACTTATGCGTAAGTTTAAAGGAGATGATATGGTTGGTGGTTGGTTTGTTGGTAATTTTGAACCAACTGTATATAAAACTAAAGAATTTGAGGTGTGTTATAAACAGTATTGTAAAGGTGAGAAATGGCCATCACATTACCATAATGGTATAGAAATTAATTATCTAATACATGGACGTATGTATGTTAATGATGCTTTTGTTTGTGCTGGAGATGTTTTTGTGTTAGATTCTGGTGAAGTTGTAAGACCTGAGTTTTTAGATGATTGTGAACTTATAGTGGTTAAGGTCCCCTCTGATCCTAATGATAAATATATTGTGGAGGATTGATATGAAATTTTTTAGAAAGATTAGTGAGATAGATAAAAGTAAATACATTTTGGTTGATTACCTTGTTGCTTCAGAAAAACCAGCTACTGTTAGAGATGTAGCATGGGGAATAGCTATTGGACAAAGTGTTGGTAATCCTAATGTTAGAAATGAATGGGAAACTGATGATTTATTTGAAAAACATTCGTGTGTGATTATAGGTGATGAGGATAAACTTAATACTTCATATAGAGCTAAAGTACGTATTGCTTTTCCTGTTGCTAATATTGACATAAATACTGATGGCATTACTCAGTTGTTGGTTATGTTAATGGGAGGGCAATTGGATATAGATATAGTCAAAAAGTGTCGTATTATAAAAATAATATTTCCTAAAAATATCACTAAAGCTTTTAAGGGACCTAAGTATGGTATAAAGGGTGTTAGGGATTTTGTAGGTTCATACGACAAGCCTCTTTTAGGTGGAATAGTTAAACCAAAAACAGGTATCACACCAGAGATATTACTTGAAATGGTCAAACAATTAGTAGAAGGTGGAGTGGATTTTATAAAAGAAGACGAGATAATGTCAAATCCAGCTGTTTGTCCAATAGAAAAACGTGTTCCATTGGTTATGGATTATTTGAAGGATAAAAATGTTATTTATGCTGTTTGTATAAATGCAGATGCACCATATTTATTGGAAAGAGTAAAACAAGTGTATGAATTAGGGGGTAACGCAGTTCATGTTAATTTTTGGGCAGGTTTAGGCTGTTATAAAGCTATACGAGATATGGATTTGCCTTTGTTTTTGTTTTTTCAGAAAAGTGGCGATAAGATATTGACTGATGTTAAACATCGTTACTCTATTAGTTGGAATGTGATATGTCAGTTAGCAGGAATGTCTGGTGTTGATTTTATACACGCTGGTATGTGGGGAGGGTATTTGGATACTGATGAAAATAATTTAATTAAAACACTTAATGTGTTGAATAGATATGGTGTAGTACCATCATTAAGTTGTGGTATGCATGCTGGTTTGATAGCAGCTATAAATAAGAGATTTGGTGTAGACTATATGGCTAATGTAGGTGGGGCTATTCATGGTCATCCAGCTGGAAGTAAAGCAGGAGCCACCGCTTTACGGCAGGCAATAGATAAAACGTATGGTGAAGAGTACTATCAATCAGTAGCAAAGTGGGGTGAGATAGACTAATGTACGGTTTGAAATATATACCTACTATTGGAGATGATGATAGGGATGGCCCTAGTAATGCTATTTTATCTAAATTAAATATAAGAGATGAAATTTATTTACTTGTTCTAAGTATTACGATGGTGATACTACTGATTGGGGCGTGGCTGTTATAAGGAGAGCTTAATATGTTATATATATCTCATAGGGGTAACATAAATACTATAGATAGGGATAATGAAAATACTGTGGATTATATTACTGAAGCCATTAATAAGGGGTTTATGGTAGAAGTAGATGTGTGGGTAATTGGTGGAAAATGTTTTTTAGGACATGATGAGCCAAGATATTTAGTTAATAATGGTTTTTTATATAATAATTCAATATGGGTGCATGCTAAAAACATAGAAGCTTTGACTTATTTTTTATCAAAACCAAATCCTGTATTTTATCACAACACTGATGAAGCTGTTTTAACTTCTAACGGTTTTGTGTGGACTTATAGTGGTAAACGTCCACTGCTTTCACATAGTATAGCAGTTTTACCTGAGAATACAGATTATAGTAAACCTGAACTTAGGTGGTCTGCAGGTATATGTAGTGATCTAATAGAGCAGTATAGGGGGGACTTTTAATATGAGCATAGACTTTAAGCGACTGAAGCTGATAATTTCAGAAATAGATGGTATAGTTACCGAACATTTAACTGCGTTTGATCCGATGGGTATTTCTATATTTAAGCAATATAATTTAAAGGATTTTGAGGCAGTGAATGAATTAAAAAAAATATTTACTTTTGTATTTATATCTTCTGATAATTCAATAAATTATAAAGTTTGTAGAGATAAAAATATTCCATTTTATTATGCACAAAAGAGTAAGCTATCTGAAATAAGTAACATCTTAAAACGTTATAATGTTACTCCTGATGAAGTTTTGTATGTTGGTAGCACTTACTCTGATTTGGATTGTATTAATTTAATTCCTTTATCAGCATGTCCTTCTGATAGTGTTGCTGAGGTTAGAAATGCAGCATTAATTAAGCTAGGAAATCCTAGTGGGTTAGGTGTGCTTTGTGAGTTATATAGTTTATTACGGAATGAAATTAATATTAGAAAAAGACTTGACTTTTAACGATGGGTGTTTATATTAAATGTGAATTATTTTTATAGGGGATTTATTAAATGACATGTATTATAGGGATGGTGTGTGGTGATGATGTATATATGGGTGCTGATTCTGCTGGTGTTTCTGGTTGGGATATTGTTACCCGTAAAGATCCTAAGGTTTTTTTTAATGGTGAATTTTTAATTGGTTATACATCTTCTTTTAGAATGGGTCAAATTTTGCGTTATTCATTCTGCCCACCAAAACCACGAGAAGGGGTTGATTCATATAAATATATGTGTACAGAATTTATAGATACACTTATATCTACATTTAAAGATAAAGGGTTTGCTCAAATTAACAACAATGAGGTTACAGGTGGAACTTTTTTAGTTGGGTACCGTGGTTCGTTGTTTGAGATTGATTCAGATTTTCAAGTTGGAGAAGTTTTAAAAAACTATACGTCTGTAGGTTGTGGGTATGCCTATGCACTTGGTTCTTTGTACTCATCTGAAAATTCTGGGCGTAGTCCAGAAGATTGCATAACTATTGCTCTTAGCGCAGCTCAAGAATTTTCGGCTGGTGTTAGAGCCCCGTTTTTAATTAAACATTTTGAATATAAGGAAAATAACAAAGATTAAATAACCAACGCTTCACACAACACGTTATGGTGGTGGTTATAAGAATTTAATTTATAGTTATGTCCTTGACAGATAGTATTTAATACTAGCTGTATTAAAATTTAGTATTTGGAGCTATTATGACTGGAAAAGATATTGAAAATATAAAAGAGATAAAAGATTTTTTGGATAATAATAATGTAAAGTATTCTACTGAGTTAGGTAATTTTTGTTTGTTTTATGATGAACGTGACACGAGAAGGACATATGAAATTGAGTATGTTCCATCAGTGGACTTTCCTGTATCTTATCCAAAGTATGGCATAGTAGGAGTTGATAAGGACTATTTTTATAAAAAATCTAGAGAAGCTGAAGAAAATAATTCATTTAAATTATGGATTAAAGATTTTGAATGGAATGACTCTAGAAAAAGGGAAGTATTAAAATCTCAAATATTGCATGCTTATGGAACAACATGTAACAAGTTTTATGCTAGAGATTGTGTAGTTAAAGAAGTTGATTCTAGAGAGGGTAGAGCTTTTGAAGAGAAGAATTGCTTCTATGGTAAAAGAGGTGCTAGTTTAAGTTTAGGTTTATACCTTAATAAAGATAAAAATGGGTTTAAAAAGGATACTTTGCTTATGTTATATACATTTGGTAGGAATTTTTTTGGCAAAACAGGTGATATAATAGAAGTAATAAGGGTAGGTACTTTGAGGTTTTCATATGTAATTGGAGGAGCTTCTAAATTATTAAAGCATTTTATAAATAATTATGAAATATTACGAGTGGGTAGTCATGATGTACGTGTTAAGAAGTTGAAGTTTTATTCAGATTATGACCATCACATTGGTGGTAGTTTAGATGTACTTGGATTTAAATTTGATAGTTATTCTGGTGGTGGTTTTATGAATTACTGGGCAGAAACAGGTGAAGTTAAAGCCAGAGAGCCTATGCGTCATAAATGGGTAATGGAGCAAATGAGGCTTGGTAAATGCTACTCAATACCCAATGCAGGTGTAAAAACTTATATATTAGACGTAGAAGAATATACAGCATAGGTAATAATTATGAAACTTTAATTTAATGGAGTAAAAATGCTTATTAAAAGAACTAGTAGGTTGGGAGCCAATGATTTAAATACATCTTATAGACCGTGTTTAGTGTCTGAGTTTATAGGACAAGAAACTAATTGTAATATACTTAGAAATTATTTAGATAATGGAAGTGTTCCTCATACACAATTGTATACTGGTCCGCCTGGATGTGGAAAAACAACTGCAGCAAGAATAGTAGCACTTGGATTAAATTGTGAAAAATATGATGGTCCAACATCTAAGGCGTGTTTAGAGTGTAACTCATGTAGAGCTATTCTTAATCACAACAGTATGGATGTGATGGAAATAAATGTTGGGAAAACAGGTGGGAAAGATGCTGTTACTTCAATTATAAATGATTTACCTACTGCTCCTTTTAGTTCTCGTTATAAGGTTTTAATTTTCGACGAGGCACATAAACTAACAGTAGATGCGCGTGATCTCTTACTGAAAGAAATAGAAGATGGTTATAAACATGTATACTATATTTTTTGTACTAATGAACCAGAGAAACTAAAGAGTAAAAAGAAAGACGAAGATGCATTTTTAAGTAGATGTTCTGTAATGCACTTTGGTAGAATATCTTCAGATCTATTATACACAATGATAAAAAATGTAGCTGAATTTGAGGGTATGAACTACAATTCTGAGGTATTACATTTTATAGCAGATGAGTCTAGGGGAACACCAAGAGATGCTCTTGTTTATTTAAACCAATTAGATAAAGAAGGTTCTTGGTCATTAGATGCAGCAAAACATCTAACAGGGTTATTACTGGATGAAGAAGATCCGAATATTATAGAATTGTCAAAGTCTTTATTAGGTGGAAGATGGAAAGATTCTTTGGTGTTATACGATGCAATTAAAAAGAGTACTCCTGCTGAAACTATAAGGATAGCAGTGGTTGGTTATTTTATTGGGTGTTTAAAGCGTTCGAGAACTGTAGGTGAAGGTAAAATGTTTGATAGGGTTTTGGATACACTTAATCAACCTATATATGAATCAGGTAAACTTGGTGATAATAGATTTTATCATTATATGTTTAAAGTAACAGACATAATAAACGGTAGTAGGAGATCATAATGGGCGTATTTAATGAAGTTATCAGTAGGTTACCTAAACCTAATTATGAATATATTACGGACGAAGAAACAGCCAATAGAGCCTTATGTGAAATAGACAAATATCCAATTATATATGTTGATACTGAGTGTACTAGTTTAAATCCATATGATGCTAATATGTCTTTAATGCAACTAGGTGTCGATGGTAAAGCTTTTGTATTTGACGTTAGACATGATACTGAACACAGTAGTTTGCACAAAGATGTTTTTAAACCATTGTTGTTGAATAAAACAAAACTCAAAGTACTTCAAAATGCAGTTTTTGATATGAAACTTATAAAAACTACTATGGGTATATATGTATCAAATATATATGATACCATGTTAGTAGAACAGTTGCTTGGTCTTGGAGTTAGTTCTAGAGGGTATAGTTTAAAAGATTTGGTGTTAAAGTACCTTGGTCTTCATATGGATAAAGAGCCACAGAATACTTTTATGGATTACAACCAAGTGTTTGTGGACTATCAAAAAGAATATGCAGCATCTGACGTGATTGTTTTGCCGGAAATCATGAATGCACAATTATCGGAAATAACAAAACATAGTTTTGAAGAAGTGTGTCAATTGGAATTTGATTTTACCAAAGCATTGTGTGAGATGGAGTTAAACGGCATTACAATGGATGTAGATAAGTGGACTAAGATAATGTCAGATGTTGAAAAAGATAAGGAACGTACCGGTAGTATAATTAGTGAAATTCTTAACGCTTGTGAAGATCAAACCACTTTATTTGGTGTTTCTTTAATTAATATAGATAGTAATGCTCAACTTAAAAAATCATTGCTGAAATATGGATTAGATATTGAAAGTACAGATGTAGGTGAGTTGAGTAAACATGCTGGTATACCTGTGATCGATATGATTTTAGAATATAGAAAGTCACAAAAGCTTATTTCTACTTATGGAGAACCTCTTATTGCTAAAATAAATCCTAAAACAGGTAGGTTGCACACTGATTTTAAGCAAATGGTTAGTACTGGGAGAATGAGTAGTTCTAATCCTAATCTACAAAACATTCCCAAAAAACAAAAATTTAGAAGTTGTTTTGTGGCTAAAGAGGGATACTCTTTAATAACTTCAGATATGTCTGGTGCAGAACTGAGAATTCTGGGGAATATGTCAGGAGATCCTATTTTTGTTGACAGTTATGCTCATGGTATTGATATACATACCAGAACTGCTGCAGAGATAAACGGTATTTCGATGAGTCAGGTAACTCCCGACATGAGATCTGCGGCTAAGGCTATTAACTTTGGTCTTTGTACAACAGAAGATACAGCTGTTATTACTGAAACTGGTATAAAAAGTATAACCAATGCGACTATTGGTGAGCTAATTGCTCATGATGTTGGGAAAGATAGGATTATTGATAAACAATATATGGGTGAAAAAGAAGTTTTTGAAATAAAAACTAAATATGGGTATACTTTAGAAGTAACAAACGATCACCCTATCAAAGTTATAGATAAAGACGGTAATTATGTTGATAAGAAGCTAAAAGATGTGGATAAGAGTAATGATCAGGTATGTATTAAGCTTGGTTCAAATGTTTTTTCAAATAATGATTTTATATTTAAAGATTTTAGTATTGAAAAAAATACTAGTTATAAAGATTTTATATTACCAAAAACCCTAGATATTAATTGGGCTTCTTTTTTAGGTCTTTTTGTTTCTGAAGGGAGTGTGTTTAAGGTTAAAAATAGATCTAATTATGGAGTGGTTTCTTTTGGATTTAGTAAAAGTAGTACTGAGTTTGTAGATAAAATTAATTTATTATTTAATAAGTTATTTGGTGATAGGGTATCTAAACCAGCAGATAAATATGCTAGATACATAATCAATTCAGTTTTATTTTCTGAATGGCTGGTGGATATGTGTAATATTAGGAATATAGATAAAACAAGTAGTATAGGCATTCCTGATTGTATAAAAGAAGCACCAAAAGAAAAACAAATAGAGTTCTTGAGGTGGTTGTTTGAGGGAGATGGTACAGTAAAAATTAATGGAAAGGGATTTAAAATAAGTTATAGTAGTAGATCTAACAAATTAATTAAAGACCTACAGTTGATGTTATTGAACTTTGGTATACTATCTTCTATAACTGAAGAAACAAGGAAGGATCATGAAGGTGTGTACTATTGTTTGTCTATAATTTCTAAAGATAGTAGTGACGTATTTTTAAATTCTATAGGATTTTTGACTAGTGAAAAAAACAATAAGTGTATTAGTAGTGTTTTGTATAATACATCTAGTTATTTTGTAGGTAAACACCCTGATAGATTAAATAATATATTAAAAAATAATGTTGTTAGCTCTCGACTTAAAAACAGATTTTATAAAAAGACATTAGTTGATAATGTAGGATCAATATATTTAGAAGAATTATCGTTATATGATGATTTTTTTAACTTTATTCATAATAGTGGTATTGTTCCTTTACCTATAACATCAATTAAATCAGTTGGAATCAAAAAAGTTTACGATTTGTCTGTAGAAAATCATCAATATTTTCTTGCAAATGGTTTTGTAATACATAATTGTTATGGGTTATCCAAATACGGGTTAGCTCGTAGATTAAAAATAAGCGAGAAAAAAGCTGAAGAAATGATTGATTTATATTTTGACAAATATCGTGGTGTTAAGAAATATTTAGATAAAGCTGCTGTTGACAGTGTTCGTGATGGTTTTAGTAGAACTATTAGTGGAAGAAAAAGGTTTTATAATATCCCTGATTGGGAAGATCCGGACAGAAAGAGAATTGTAGCTGGCATAAAAAGAAAAGGCATGAACGCAGGAATTCAAGGATCAAATGCAGATACTATTAAAAAATCTATGATACTTCTTGTAGATAGGCTGGAACAAAGTGGCTATGATGCTAAACTATGTTTAACTGTACATGATGAAGTGGTTGTAGAAGTAAAAGAAGAACAGAAATATGAAGTTGCAAAAATAGTTTCACAATCTCTTATAGATGGTTTTGGGGCATACTTTAATCTTATACCTATGGAAGCAGATTCTTTAATTGGTCCATGTTGGTTAAAAGGTGCATGTGAAAGTAAGGTTGATGGTAATAAATGTGGAGGTACTGAGATGATTTCTGTTCCCGACGAGAAATATGGAACTAAGATAATTTGTAAGAAATGTGGTAATGCTATATAATAATATGTCTAAAAAATTAACATATGAATATGTAAAAGAACAGTTTGAAAAAGAAGGCTATAAATTATTAAGTAAGGAGTACATTAATAATAATATTCAACTTGAATGTACTTGTCCTAAAGGACACAAATATAAGATTGCTTGGAAGATCTGGCAACAAGGTAAAAGGTGTCCTTATTGTGCTGGAAATTCAAAATTAAATATAGAAAAAGCTAGGGCTGTTTTTGAATTAGAAGGGTATGAATTATTAACTAATGTATATGTAAATGCTAGAACACTTATGCTATACAAATGCCCAAAAGGACATATACACACTACTACACTAGATAACTTTAAAAGAGGTTATAGATGCCCTTATTGTAATGGAAGACCGATAAAAACAATCAATGAGGTGCGTAGACTTTTTTCTGAAGAAAGTTATACATTGTTGTCTAATAAATATTTAAATGTTAAACAAAAATTGAGATACAAATGTCCTGTTGGCCATTTTGGAGAAATATGCTTGTCGTCTTGGCAAATGGGTAATAGATGTAGGGTATGTGCTTATATTAAAAATTCTGGTCCAAACCATCCAAATTGGAAAGGCGGTATTTCTTGTGAACCATATTGCGATATTTGGTTGGATAAAGAATTCAAAGAAACTATTAAAGCCAGAGATAGTTACAAATGCCAAAATCCAGATTGCTGGGGAATGAGTGATAAACTCGTAATTCACCACATTGATTACAATAAGAAGAATTGTTCACCAGAAAATTTAATCACTTTATGTAACTCATGTAATGTTAGAGCTAATAAAAATAGAGAATGGCATAATAATTACTATAAACAAATTATTAATAAAGGAAGTAGTAAACATGAAAGATAAGAAAGAATTACAAAACTTGTATGAGAAATGCATGGATTTTTGGGGATTTGAGAAACAAGCTGGGGTGATACAAGAAGAATGTGCAGAACTTATTGTGTCAACATCACATGCTTTACGTGGCAGATCTGGTAGTATGGAAGAACTACTTGAGGAATGTGCTGATGTTTACATTATGATTAATCAGCTCATATATTATTTAGGTGAAGACAGGGTTATGGGTTTTGTAGATAAAAAATCTGAAAAAGCTAAGAATAAATTATTGAAGCATGGAGTTGTTTTATAGTTATATAATTTTTAAAATTACAAGGAGAGTTTTATGGTAAATAATAGTATAAAAATTTTATTTAAAAAGCTACACAAAGACGCTAAGATTCCAGAGTATAAATGTTTTGGTGACGCTGGATGTGATTTATATAGTATAGAAGACACTGTGTTAAAACCAGGTGAAAGAAAACTTATAGGTACTGGTGTTAGTATTGAATTGCCACAAAAAAACATTGAAGCTCAAATACGACCCAGGAGTGGTCTTGCTTTTAAATACGGTATCACAGTACTTAATTCTCCAGGTACAATTGATTTTGGGTATCATGATGAAATAAAAGTTATTATGATAAACCATGGACATGAAGATTATTTTATAAAGAAGGGTGATCGTTTTGCACAGATGGTATTTTCAGAGGTGTATAATGGTGTTTTTATTAAAACTTTTGAGTTTACTGATTCTGAGAGAGGTTTTGGTGGACTTGGGCATACTGGTGTTTAAATAAGTGTTGTACTATACTACAATTAATGGAGAAACAATATAATGGATGCTGTGTTTATAGATGAATTCCAAGAACAGATTTGGAAAGATAAATATCAATATAATAATGAGACATTTGAAGAGTTTTGTCACAGAATATCTGATAGTATATTTAATACTGACGTAGAGATTACGTATAGAAAAGAGTTATTTGAAGCACTAATAAATTTTAAAGTTTTGTTTGGTGGCCGTATAAATGCTAATATAGGTGTGAAAGAAAAGGGTCTTACTTTATTTAATTGTTTTATAGAACCTGCAGTTTCTGATCCAGACTCATTAAATGGTATAATGGAGATGGCCTATAATTATGTTATGACATTGAAAACAGAAGGTGGTGTTGGTTTTTGTGCTGACTTTTTTAGACCTGCAAAAACATTAATACGAAGGATAGGTGTCACTACACCAGGAGCTATAAAATTTTTAGAGTTGTTTGATCGGTTGTCGGAGATAATAACATCTGGAAGTGTAGACAAAAACGATTCTTTTCAGGGGGTTCCTACTAAAAATAGTATTCGTAAAGGGGCTACCATGGTTACCATGAGTATTTGTCATCCTGATATAGAAGAGTATATTACTGCTAAATCTATTCCTAATAAACTTACTAAAATGAATATGTCAGTATTAATAAGTGATGCTTTTATTGAAGCCTTAGAATCTAATTCAACTTGGGATCTTTGGTTTCCTGATATAAATTTTGAAAAATATGAGACTGAATGGCTTGGTGATTTTAACGATTGGAAGAACAAAAATTATCCTATAGTTATATATAAAACAGTTAAAGCTACAGAGTTATGGGATATGTTGTTGAAGAATAGCTTCAATAGAAATGAACCAGGACTTATATTTGTTGATAATGCTAAACGAATGGATAACCTTTGGTATCTTCCTGATAGTGTAATGAACTGTTGTAATCCTTGTAGTGAAATAATGTCAAATGTAGGTACTGTTGAGTATAATGGAGAAAAACTTCTTGTAGGTGATGTGTGTAATCTAGGTTCACTTAATTTAGTAAGATTTTATAATACGGATACACAAGTATTTGATATGGATGAATTTTCTAAATGTATACATCTTTTAACAAGAGCTTTAGACAACATTTCAGATATATCTGGATATCCATTAGATATGTATGCTAATGCAGCTAAACTTAAAAGAAAAATAGGTGTAGGTATAACTGGAATAGGATCTCTTGCTATGATGATGAACATGAGATATGGTAGTAGCGAGCATCTAGAATTTTTAGAATATCTTGGTAGGGTATTTATTAATACTGCTTATCAATCATCTGCGTTATTAGCTAAGGAAAAAGGACCTTTTCCGTTATATGACCAGAAATTAATAGAAAATGGTTTTGTAAAAAATAGTAATGTTTTAACTGATGAGACTATTAATTTAGTTAAAAAACACGGTTTGCGTAATGCAGCGATATGTGCTTGTGCACCAAATGGTACTTTATCTATTTTAGCAGGTAATGTTTCTGGTGGTATAGAACCAGTGTTTGCTAAGGAGTTTACTAGATGGAATAGGGTAGAAGGTAAAGATGTATCATTTAAATATCCAGATATTCATAAAGGAGAATGGTTTGAGACTGATTATCTAAAAGAAGATAAAGTAGGTGATGAGGTAGTTTTACTATCATCTGATGGTAATTATAGAGTTGATAAAAACAATGGTTTGTGCAGGAAAATAATTATAAAAGACTATGGTTATTCTATAGCAGAAAAATTTAATTACGAAGAGACAGCAGGTGCAATGGAATTATCAGTAAAAGAACATCTTGAAGTACTGGCTGTAATGGCACGTATGGTTGATATGTCTGTTTCTAAAACAATAAATCTACCTAATGATATATCGTTTGAAAACTTTGAATCTCTTTATAGAGATATTTATAAATATGGAATAAAAGGATGTACTACTTATAGAGAGGGTACATCAGTGGCTGTTCTTGAGACTTCTAAAAAGAAAAAAGAAAAGTCAATTAAACAGCAGCAAAAAGAATTTTTGGATGCATTTAAAGATCAAGATAATAATACATCAATTGCTGTTAATGTTAAACTTCCAGAAGAATATCCTGCTAAAGGTTATATACTTAAAAGCGAAGGCAAGAAGTGGTATTTGCATGTGGCTTTTAAGAATAAGGCTTGTACTAAACCTTTTGCATTGTTTGTTAATACTAATAATCCCGAAGCGGATGTTTTGACATTTAATGCTCTTGATGGTCTAAGTGAGTTGTCAAAATCAGTAGGATTAAATGGTCATTTATTAGAAGAGGTAAAGAAGAAATCGGCTTATCAGAAGAACCCTGTTAAAATTTGTAGAATGGTAGGATTTCTATTAAGACATAATGTAAAAGTATATGATATAGTATCAACATTAGACGGTGTTAAAGAAGCGATACCAGGTACATTTGTGCATAGAATTAAGAAATTTTTATCTCAATTTGTAGAAGATCACACAACAGGTATGAGATGTCCTGTGTGTGGTGAACCAATAGTATTTCAAGAAGGTTGTTTCGTTTGTTTGCAGTGTGGATATAGTAAATGTAGTTAAAGATTTGTAGTCATGAGAGTAGTATAAGTGATAAATGTTTGATGGTACTGTTGACAAAGACTAATAAATAATTATTATAATAAACATGGAGGTTCAAAATGCAACGATGTTCATATTGTGGAGCAGAAAGGCCAGAGAGTGAAATGATATATCAGATAATTTATTATCGAAC
>Ga0172381_10003342_pt1 | contig 17048 bp, 14 predicted proteins | sample Leawel6488metaG_FD_119754 | JGI IMG/M metagenome (GOLD analysis project Ga0172381, IMG submission 119754) | Leachate microbial communities from a municipal landfill in Southern Ontario, Canada - Leachate well 64-88 metaG | ecosystem: Engineered > Solid waste > Landfill > Unclassified | place... | reverse complement strand
GGCGGTTTTTGTGGCGACGGTATTTGTCAGACTGTAATTAATGATCAATCAATGGAAAACTGCAAAAATTGTAGTCAAGATTGTGGTGAATGTGTCGCCACAATCCAATCTGATGCTAACCAAGAACAGATTGCTTATTTTAATGGACAAAAAATGTATAAGGCTGTCTATCCGATGATTGGCAGCGCCACACGTACAGTTCCGGTCGGCGATAATGTTATCGGTTTCTGGGTGCACAATAATAATGATTACGGCCTTGCCTACCGTATTTTAATCGGGCCGGTGAATAATCCTTATGATGTTATTGACACTACTAACTCTTCTTTAAAATGTGCTTCGGCCGCTGCCAGCAGCCATAATTTTAGCGATTCTTTATCCGATGCTGGTTATGATCCGTCCATGGAGTTGGTTAACGGCAGCTATAATTGGACCCAAAAAGAATTTGTTCAAACAGGAAGTTTTGCTAATTCTATAGTGACGTCAATGGATAGCCAGCTGGAGCAAATTAGTCTTGATGGCCAAACTACCCCCCATGGATTTTTGCCTTATGTCTGGGGAGAAAATTTCGGCGGCGGCGCTAGTGTTCTTTCCTCGGCTTATTATTGCCGTTTGATTTATAACCTAGACACTATGGGTCTTTGTCGCCCGAAATGTACTGCCAAAGAATGCGGCGCGGACGGTTGCGGTAACCTTAACGGTTGTGGTTCTTGCGCGGTTCGGTATCCTCAGTATAATGTAGCCCAGACAATTTGTTCGTCAGCTGGAAAATGTGTCTGTACTCCTAATTGTTCCGGCAAAACCTGCGGTTCGGACGGTTGCGGCGGCAGTTGCGGCACTTGTTCCGATAATCAGGTTTGTACTAATGGCCAGTGTGTCTGTACTCCTAATTGTTCCGGCAAAACCTGCGGTTCGGACGGTTGCGGCGGCAGTTGCGGCACTTGTTCCGATAGTCAGGTTTGTACTAATAATCAATGTACCTGTACTCCTAATTGTTCCGGGAAGGTTTGCGGCGATAATGGTTGCGGCGGCAGTTGCGGCACTTGTTCCGATAATCAGGTTTGTACTAATGGTCAATGTGTTTGTACTCCTAATTGTTCCGGGAAATGTATTGGCGATAGCGATGGTTGTGGCAGCACCTGTAGCGTTACTAATCCACCAACGGTTTGCGCGCGAAATTCAACCATGGCTTGTTCAGGCACATTTTCTGAGGGTTTACCCGCACATTGCAGTAGTATTACAGTCGCCGGAGTAAAAACTTGTAATAACGGTTGCACTGGTTGGAGTGATTGTACGCTTGCGTCTTCGACGGTCGAAGATTATTCTTCGACGGCCTGTGATTCTACTAGTCCGCAAATGAATAATTATTCTTGTTGCGACTTGATAAGTTGCGAGAAGGATGGTTGCGGTTGTTGTGGCAGAGATTTAGGGGCGGCAATACCGAGTGGTTTTAATATGATTGAAAGTTTAAGCCCCTGCGGCCTTACTAATCAGAGTTGTAAATTAAATCAGAGTACCGTTAATAATAAAAATTGGATTATAACAACTATTCATTCTACGGCTAGATATAAATGTTGGCGATAAGTTTTTAGCTTAATGCTAAATTAAACCCCCATGTTTAATAAAAAAACAAAAATCATTATTTTCGGGATTATAATTATTCTTTTGGCCAGCGGTTCGTTTTTTATATTTAGAGCACAGAAAAAAAGCGGTCCTAATAATCAAAATATTAATACAGTTGTTCCTCCCGTTGTGAGCGAAGTAAAGAACGAAACGCAAAGCAATAGTCCGGTAGTTGCCAAGGTTCCTGATTTTTTAACGCAATTAAAAAATAATCATCCAGAATTTACTTCGGCGCAAGTAGAGTTTTATAACGCGACGGCCGCTAATAAAGAAATGACATCTTGCCTGGGCAAGGATGATGTAAATGATTGTATTTCTTCGGTCGCGTTTCTTACGAGGATTGATAGTTTTTGTGGCGAAATCAATGATAAAGAAGTTCAATTAGATTGTGCTAATATTATTCTAAACGAAACAGCGGCATCAGAAATAAATCAATGCCAATCTTTCGAAACTGATGATTCCAAAGTACGATGTCTGGTAAGTATTTTTAATATTTATAAAAAAGCGGAAGATTGTTCTGGTCTGGCGAATGAAGAAACAAAAAAGACTTGCGAGAGTGTCGCTTATTATCAAGCCGCTTTAGAGAAGCAAGATTGGAAATTATGTGGTAATATTGATAATGAAGATATCAGAATTTATTGTTCTGATAATATTGTTTCCGAATCGGCAGACTCCGACCATGACGGCTTAACTGATGACGAAGAGACTAATAAATATCATACCGATCCGAGGAATTTTGATACTGATGGCGATGGCTATCAAGATGGGAGCGAAGTAAAAAATGGCTTCAACCCTAACGGCCCAGGACGATTGCCGGCAGAATAAAATCGCCAGCCAAATTAAAATTATTATTTCCATTTTTATGACTAAGAATAAAAAATTAATTATTATTTTAATTATTGTTTTAGCGATAGTCCTGTTAATTGCTGGTTTGGTTGCTTTACGCCATAAAAAAGGCACTCCGGCGACGGGCGGTAATAAAGTTACTAATACCCCGACGCAAAATCTTCCCGCCCCGGAGTTTTTAAACGACGCGGATAAATTAGAACTAGGTATAGCGCCGGAACAAAAAATTCAGGCCTGGCGAGACGCTAACGGGAAAATTGTCGGTTACAAAGTAATTAAAAGTGACGCTGATATTATTTTAGATTTGGCAGCTATCGGGCCAATCAGCCCTCGACAAAAGCCACTCGTTAAATAAAATATTTATATTTTAATAATAAATTTCCCGCTCGTGCGGGAACAATGATAATAATATGTTTAATAATCTTAGTAATGCCGCCGATCAAGGACGGCAAGCAGTCGATGATATTTTTGCTGAAACCGACAAGGCGGCGGAAGGCGGATTGCCAGGGGCTAATAATACAATTACTAACCCTTCCGGTGCGGCGGCCTCTCGGGCAGATATTGAAACACGCCATGTTGGTTTAACCAGTAATGACGAAATGATGGAAGAACCAGTTGAAAAAGCCGGCGGCGGTAAATGGTTTAAAATTGTTTTAATTTTAATTGTCGCGGCTATTTTAATTCTCGGCGGCTATTTAGTCTATAGTAAATTTTTAAAAGTCAGCCCGGAAATAAATTCTAATATACCCGTCCCGGTTGTTAACAATACTCCAGTTGAAAATCAGACTCCGGCTCCGGCCGAGGTTGGTTCCTTCGTGGCTACTACCAGCGGTGAAGCTACGGAAGCTAGCTCGGTCGCTCCGGTCGTAGCTGTCCCGGAAATTCCCGGAGTTAATGCTCCAGCAGCTGGTTCGACGACTGCCACAGTTACACCGACTGTTGTTTCTACGATTGATTCGGACAGTGACGGCCTAATTGATTCGGAAGAAACTATTTTAAGTACTAATGTTAATGTAATTGATACTGACAACGATGGTTTAAGTGATTATGAAGAAGTAAAAATTTATCGTTCTAATCCGCTTAGCGCCGATACTGATAATGATGGCTTCTTGGATGGCAAAGAAGTAAATAGCGGTTATAATCCGAACGGTCCCGGGAAGCTAATTGCCCAGTAATACCTAAATAATTTTTATGTTGAATAATAGTCCTATTAATAAATCGCGGTCGCGACCCAATACTGCTATTAATACCAAGCCCTTGCCGCGTTTATCCCTAAGCCTGCATACTATGCCGCAGACTGCCGACAGCCATTTTAAAAAATGGTTGATTTTGGGATTATTAATTTTTATTCTCATGATTCTTGTCGCTTTTCTCGCTTTTTGGAAATAAATTTTGTTAGAATTTCAAGGTTATGTTTTTAAATAAGAAAAAAAAAATAAAGTCGGATCAAACAACGGAAGAAAACCTAAAAGCTGACTCTCAGTTGAACGATGATTTGATAGTCCATAATATGCCCAGCCCGTCTAAGCTACGCGGTGCTGTTGGTAAAAGACGCGAGCGTATCCCGACGAGTTTTAACGCAGTGGCGGCGCCGAAAAATAATTTTAAATCTGTCGGCTTATTTATTATTATTGGCGGTCTAGTTTTTATTATCGGTTTGGTTTATTTAAGTTATCGCTTTATTATTTCTCCAACCGCTGAACAAAATAACCCACCGACGATCACATCTATTCCCACAGAAACTAAAGTTGTAGCTGCTGATACGACTGCCACTTCCTCAGTTATTATTCCAAATATTACCGATGTATCCACAGTGACGCCGACTATCTTAGATTCAGCGACGACCACCGCGACCGGTGCGGCAAGCGAGGTAATGAATGAGGAATTAAATGGCAAGAATATTAGTGATTTGCCGCCGCTTCTGGATAGCGACCGAGACGGTTTAAACGATAATGAAGAATTGCTTCTGGGAACAAATAGCAGCTCATCCGACTCTAATGGTAATAGTTATGCCGACTTAACAGAGATTAATAATAACTATAATCCGGCCGGCAGCGGTCGCTTGATCGCTAATAGTAATTTAGCAACGTACACTAACTCAGTAATCGGTTACGAAATTTTATATCCCAAGAGCTGGTTGCTTAAATCTTTAAATAATGACGCGACGGCTATTTTCACGATGCCGGACGATTCTTTAATTCAGATTTCGGTTCAAGATAATCCGGATAATGCCGGGATTTTAAGCTGGTACGAGAGTTCCTTCCCCGGTGTAACCGTCGCCTACGATAAACTAAAAAGTACTGATACTTGGGACGGTGTCTGGGGCGAAGATAATTTGAATTTTTATTTAACCGATAAAAAACATAATAATATTTTTGTCATTTCTTATGTTCCGGTTGTGAATAATTATATTGCCTATCCTAATGTTTTTAAATTAATGATTAATTCGTTGTTAATTAAATAAATTTTATCAATCGAGAATATTTTAAAAGTCATCCTATTTAGGATGACTTTTATGTTAAGAACAACTTGATGGTTAGGAAATTAGTGTTTTGCTGTGAGTTTAGATAGCCTTACTTTGTTTACTGATTATCTTATCAATAATTCCGTAGCTTTTAGCTTCTTCGGCGCTCATGAAATAGTCGCGGTCACTGTCTTTTTCGACCGTCGTTACTTTTTGGCCGGTATGCGCCGCGAGAATTTTATTCATTTTGTCCTTAATCTTTAAGATATGTTCGGCGCGAATTTTAATGTCCGAAGCTTGTCCTTCGGCGCCGCCCATAACCTGATGAATCATAATTTCACTGTTGGGGAGCGCGAATCTTTTTCCTTCCTTGCCGGCCGCTAGGAGCACGGAAGCCATGGAAGCGGCCATGCCGACGCAAATCGTCGAAACGTCCGATTTTATATATTGCATCGTGTCATAGATTGCCAAGCCGGCCGAAACCGACCCGCCGGGGGAATTAATGTAGAATTTAATGTCGGAATCTTTATTTTCCGCGTCTAAAAACAGAAATTGGGCGATAACGATATTAGCGACATGGTCATCAATCGGTTCGCCTAAAAAGATAATTCGATCCTTCAGAAGCCGAGAATAGATATCATAAGCTCTTTCAACTTGGCCGTCTTTTTCAATTACTGTAGGGATTAAAGGCATATATTTGAGTTTAATTTAAATTATTTATGTCAACTTATTAGCTAGCTGTCCATCTTTGTCTTTAGCCAGCTAGATTTTAATTATAAATAAAAAAGCCATTTTTGTAAAGATGGCCTGATATTTAAGCACAGAATGGTCAATGTTAGCCCCTTGATTTTTCTTTCTATCTATTCTAAGATATATTAAAGTTAAATTAAACATAAACTAAATTTACACCGGCCGCCGGTCGGTCTTATTTTCTTATATAAAGCTCTATGTCTCTCATGCAAAAATTTTCTAAATTATCATCTCGAGCCAAAGCTTGGTGGATTTTATTGGTTATTTTTATCTTTGCTATCATGGTCGGTTTAACGACTAGCGGCGGCACTTATAATAACCTTGCTAAAACTTTAGCGGCTAAAACTAACGGCATTATAGTTTTGCCTTTAGTTAAAGACTTGCCCTTTAGTTTAGGCCTTGATTTACAGGGTGGCGCTCATTTAGTTTATTCGGCTGATTTAAGCAATATTCCTGAAAAAGATCGCGCTGGAGCGATGGAATCGGCTCGTGATGTTATTGAACGCCGGGTTAATGCTTTTGGCGTCAGTGAGCCACTAGTACAGGTTAATAAGAGTGTTAGCGGCGGTTATCAGATTATTGCCGAGTTAGCAGGAATTAAGGACGTTAGTGAAGCGATAAAGACTATCGGTGAGACTCCGCTATTGGAATTTAAAGAACAAAGCGAGATTGCTCCGCAAGCGGTTAATATTAATTCCTCTTCATCCCCGGAAATTAAATTAGACGCTAACTCTGGTTGGAAAAATACCGAATTATCCGGTAAATATTTAAAGCGGGCAACAGTCCAGTTTAGTCCTAATGATGGTTCTCCGGAGGTGTCTTTAGAGTTTGATACGGAAGGCGCTAAATTATTTGCTGACATTACTGGTCGTAATATTGGCAAACCAGTCGCGATATTTTTAGACGGCTATCCGATTAGCGTACCGACAGTTAATGATAAGATTACCGGCGGCAGTGCTGTTATTTCCGGCAGCTTTAATGTTGAGGAGGCTAAGTTGTTAGTAACTAGATTAAATTCTGGCGCTTTACCGGTACCGATTACTCTAATTTCTCAAAAAACTGTAGAGGCTAGTTTGGGGTCTAAAGCGGTTGATAATAGTTTAAAAGCCGGTTTGATTGGCTTGTTGCTTGTTTCCTTATTCATGATTTTATATTATCGTTTGCCAGGCTTATTATCGGTAGTTTCTTTAGTGGTTTATGGATTGACCGTTTTGGCTATTTTTAAGACTCTACCAATTTGGCTCGCCCTAGTATTAGTAGTTGTGATGGTGGGGCTGGTTTTCTATGCCTTTAATGAACTGAAGATATTTAATGGCACCTTAGCTTTATTATTTACAATTATTGGCTTATTATTATTCTTCTACGCCTTAAAGCCGATAACCTTGTCTCTTTCCGGTATTGCCGGAATTATCCTTTCTATTGGTATGGCAGTCGATGCTAATATCCTTATTTTTGCTAGAACTCGCGAAGAATTAAAGGCTGGAAAAACTGTCCGTCAAGCCGTGGATGATGGTTTTAAACGCGCTTGGCCATCTATTCGTGATGGTAATGTCTCAACGATTATTACTTGTTTAATATTAATGTTTTTTGGGACGTCATCTGTCCAGGGTTTCGGGACAACGCTATTTATCGGTATTGCCGTGTCTTTATTCAGCGCGATAGTTATCACACATACGTTATTTGTCGTCATCTTAGGCGACTGGTTGGAGAAACGTCGTTGGCTTTTGGGTGTTCGTCGTTCTAAGGCAGAAATTTCTAAATAATAAAATATATGATTTATAAGATAATCCAAAAACGTAAAATATTTTTATCCCTCTCTACTTTAGCCGTCGCCGCTTCTATTTTCGCTCTAATTTTTTGGGGATTAAATTTTGGCATTGATTTTACGGGCGGTAGTTTATTAGAAGTAGAATATAAGAATTATCAGCCGACGATTACTGAAGTCCAGGACAGTTTACAGAGCGTTGATTTACATAATTTGGTAATCCAGCCGACAGAAAATTCTCTTATTGTCAGGTTTAAAGAAAATACCGAAGAAGCTCATCAGATTGCCGTTCAAAAATTACAATCTTTAATTAAAGATAAAAAAGATGCTTCCTTTAAGGAACTACAATTTGATGCGGTTGGTCCGTCCGTCGGTCAAGAACTTAAGAATAAATCTTTTAACGCGACGGTGATTGTTTTTATCATGATTATTATTTATATTTCCGCCGCTTTCCGTAAAGTATCGAAACCGGTGGCTTCCTGGAAATATGGCGTGGCCGCGATTATTGCTTTAGTTCACGATATTTTATTTATTCTCGGCGTCTTTTCTGTTCTTGGTCATTTTTACGGAGTAGAAATTAATACGCCGTTTATCGCCGCTATTTTAACGGTTCTCGGATATAGTGTGAGTGACACGATTATCGTCTTTGATCGTATTAGAGAGAATTTGCCAAAAAGCCAAGAAGATTTTGAAAATACTATTAATCGTAGTGTAAACCAAACTTTAACTCGATCGATTAATACCTCTTTCTCCGCCATTTTAGCCTTATTAGCCGTTCTATTTTTCGGCGGCGCGACCATTAAAGATTTCGCTCTAGCTTTAATTGTTGGTATCTTTGTCGGCACTTATAGTTCAATATTTATTGCTAGCCCGGCTTTAGTGGTTTGGGATGGTTTGATAAGAAGACGAAAATAAAGTCATAAACTAACATTATATAAAAGAGAGGCGTCGTCCTCTCTTTTTGTTTATTGGGAATTTAAGCGATTTTTGCTATAATTTAATTATGAAAATTAAGATACATTTTTTAGATTTTTCACGTTTTTCCTGGTGTTCAGTTTTAGGCCAGTTGATAGAGGCTACTTATTTGGCGACTATTTTTTTAATACCGCTCTGGTTCGCTTACTTTTTTCCGACTTATAATATCTTTGAACTTAATAAGATGCTGTTGTTTAAGTCTTTAGTTTGGTTGCTACTGCTTTTTACGTCGTTGAAGTTAATTTTTTATTCGTCGCATTTAAACCAGAAACCACAGAATTTTTTTAAAAAATACTGGCTGTGGCCGACAGTTTTTATAATCGGTTTAAGTTTTAATTTACTTAGTTCTCTAAATCCGGCGCTGAGTTTTTTTGGCATAACCGAACGACAGGCCGGGCTGAGCAGCTATCTTTTTTATTTTTTATGGTTTATTTTAGTTAGTTTTAACGTGGCCGTGTTTGGCCGTAAGGCTATTAATAGAATTATTGTGACGATTTTTGTTTCCGGTTCTTTAGTGGCTCTTTATGGCATCCTCCAGATTTTAAATATTGATTTTCTTTCTTGGCCGGAACCGCCATATTTAACGCAACGGGCTTTTTCTTCGCTTGGACAGCCTAATTTTCTCGCCTCTTGGTTATTATTAGTTATTCCTCTGGGGGTTTATTTGGTTTATAAAAGTCAAATTTGGTATTGGAAATTTATTTCCGGGCTTTTAACTGCCGCACAATTGATTTGTTTATTTTTAACCGGCAGTCGCGGCGGGTTAATCGCCGGGTTGGCGGCAGCCGCGTTCTTTTTAATTTATGCCTTAGCCTCTTTAACCCGTTTACGTTCTTGGCCGCGCCGTAAAAAAATATTAATTAGTGTATCATTTCTAATCTTAGCATTTTTATCGTTAGTGGGTCTTAATTATGCTTCTAGCGGCCGGGTTCAAGAATTATTAGATTATAAGGCAGGTAGCTCTGGCGCGCGGCTTAATTTTTATACGGCATCAGCCGATGCGATTAAGGGTCGCCCGATATTAGGGTACGGTCTAGAAACTGGCAGTGAAATTTTTATTCGTTATTATCAACCGGATTGGGGAGTGTCCGGCGATGTCGCGCAAACCGCTGACCGCGCTCATAATCTGGTTTTGGATATTTTGCTAACGACCGGAGCATTTGGTTTAATTTTGTTCATAATTATTTATTATTTTTTCTTTTCTTTAGCTAAGAACAATATCCGGCAGCAAAAACAACCGGCCCTATCTTTAGCCCTAGCTTTAGGAGCGATTGGATATCTGATTTCTTTAATGTTCAGTTTTGCTATTGTCAGCGGCGAGATTTATTTTTGGCTATTTATGGCGTTGCTTGTGGCAATCTGCGCTTCCTCTGATTATAGCAAGCCGTCGACAGGAGGTTCTCGCCATTTCTCTCCATTACTTAAAATAATTATTACTGTTATCTTAGTTATTTTTGTTTCTTGGCAGGTGTCCAGAATATTTTCGACCTTAATCGCTGATTTTTATTTTAATAAGATTTATTATCTATTGGTCGACCGCGATTATCCCACGGCGCTGGTTATTGGTAGTTATTTGCCAGCGCAGAAAGTTAATCCGATTTTGCGAGAATCCTACGATCTTTCTCGCGCGGATAAAATGGCTGATGATTATCAATCGATTGAAGAGCTAGTGACTAAAATTGCAGTTCGGGAAAATTTGCAGGAGTTAGACCAAGTTCTGCCGCCGGCCGGTTATAGAAATTTATTGGTTAAAGCTAAAATTAATTATGTTTTAGAAAATTTTTCGGTGGCGCAAGAGTATCTAACTCAATTAGTAGCGATTACGCCGCATTGGCCGCCGGCTTATTTAGTCCAGGGAGAGTTATCGGCCGCGACGGGAAAGTGGTCTGAAGCGATAATTGCTTATCATTTAGCTAAACTTAATTTACCGGCGGAGAATAATCCGTATTTAAATAATCTGCATCGTCAAACAGTTAGAAATTATCAGTATTTTATTGCCCGTCAGACAGCGGTTATCTATTTAAAACAGAAAAATTATGGCGCGGCAGAAAAATATTATCAAGAAGCCTATCGGAGTAACCCAAATGATTTTGTGCTGTTAAAAAATATCGCCGATACTTATTATTTACGCGGTGATTTAGCTACCGCGGTTGAATATAATAAACGCGGCGCGATACGAAGCCCAAAAGATTATCACTGGTTTTTGGCTTTAGCGATTTTATATCAAGAAATGGGCGATAAGAAACAAGCGGATGTTTTTTATGACCAAGCTTCGAATTTAATTCCGGCCGGCCAGAAGCTAGAAGCCTACAAAATTGAAGAAAAATAAATTAAGAATAATTAATATTTAATAATATGCCTTTTCAATCAGCTCCCGCAATTTGCCCTCTTTGTCAAAAGACGTCCGTTACTCGTTTTATCCAAGATTTTAAGGGTCAAAACGACAATTTCTCTCTTTATCAATGTTCTGTTTGCGACGGACAGTTCTGGGCGCCATTTAAGAATCCTGGCGCTCAGTGGTATGAAAGCGGCGATGACTATAATGTTAAAGATGAGGCGAACCCCCGGCAAATTCATTCTTATCATAAATATTTTCTGGCTAGTGGCCAGTCTTTGGACAAGAAAACTATCTTAGATATCGGTTGTGGCACCGGCGAGTTTCTAGCCGCTTTGGAAAAAAGAGGCGCGCTTGCTTACGGCACGGACATTGATCCGGGAGCGGTGGCCTTTGCTAAAAAATTCTATCAACCGCGGCATATTTTTGCTCTGGCGATTAATGATTATTTTCAGCAGGATCAAGGAGCTCCTTATGATATTATTACCGCCTTCGAAGTTTTTGAGCACGTTGACGAACCATGGACAATTTTAACTTTCGCGCAGAAATCTTTACGACCGGGCGGGAAATTGATTATGAGTACCCCGTCTCGTCGTCGTTTCCTTATCAATTTAGCTTATTGGGACTATCCTTATCATCATTTAAGCCGCTGGGATGAAACAGCTATTAAAAAAATTACCGCTTTAGCCGGTTTCCAGTCTGTTAAGATAACTTATTTAAATCAGTTTAACCAATTGAAAGAAGTTTTCTTAGAGTTTTTGGCTAAAAAACTACAATTTAAGAAAGCCAGCGGTTTAAAGAATATTTCACAGACGCCGACCGCTAGCGGATTTAGTTTAAAACGGCTTATAATAAAGATAGTCTATCGCACCGGCCGTTTTATTGGGATTATCATTATTCCTTATTTTCTGGCGGTATTGGCTTATCCGATTAGCTTAATCTTTTATCCTAAAGCCGGATTAATGTATATCGAAGCCTCTAAATAATAGTTACTAATTATCCGTCATTAGCCATTCGCCAAACAGCGAAGATTAAGATGGAATAAATATTATGAATAAGATTCTTGATTTGAGTAAAAAACTTTTAGAACGTTGGCGCCAAGGCAATAGAAATTTATCGGCTCTCAAAGCCGGAAAAAATTTAAAACCGAAAGGTATCTGGTTTGGGGTTACCGATCGTTGCAATTCGCATTGTACGCATTGTCATATTTGGCAAAAAGCCCCGTCTCTTAATCCCTTAAAATTAGAAGAAATAGAAAAAGCCTTTCGCGACCCCTTATTAAGCGAGGTAGAATTTATTGTTAACTCCGGCGGCGAAGCTTTATTACGAGCGGATATCGTGGAATTAATTAAACTAGAGAGCAAGTTATTCCCCGGAGTTATTTTAGACTTAAGCACTAACGGTTTATTACCCGATCGGGCGATTGCGGTCGTAAAAGAAATTTTACAGGCGGGAATTAAAATAAATGTCGGTGTTTCGCTAGACGGTCTTGGCGACGAGCATGATAAAGTTCGGGGCGTACCGGGAAATTTCGCTAAAGTTGATTATCTTTTAAATCAACTTAATTTACTAAGAAAAGAATATCCTATCTTACTTCGTCCGTTGATTGGTTTTACTTTATCCGATTTAACGATTGATAGTTATCAGGGAGTTAAAGATTATGCTAGTAAATTAGGCGTAGAATGTATGCCGCAATGGTATAATCAATCCGATTTTTATGATAATTCCATTTCTCGTCCGGAAGCTTCTAAGGAAAAGATGGTTGCGGCCGTTAAAAATCAACCTAATACGATTATTCGCGAAAAATGGTTAAGGTTGCTTAACGGTAAATCAATAAAATTTAAATGTTTCGCCGCCCAAACTTTTTTTGTTTTAAAAGCGGATGGCCAGGTCGCGCCTTGCTTGAGTTTTTGGGATTCTAATTTCGGTAATGTCCGCGAACAAACCCCGACGGAAATTTGGCAGAGCGCTAAGGCGGACGAAGTCCGGAAATTGGTTGCCAGTTGCCCAGGATGTTTGAATTCTTGGGGAGTTACTTGGAGTATTTCCGCCGCTTTTTATCCCTGGCTTTGGTTTTACTTGCGCCAACCGAAAGCAATTTGGGAGAGGCTTAAAAGAAAGGACTAATTTCATGTCCGGGATAAAAGAGACAAAACCAAAAATAATTTTTATTCTAAATACGTTCGGTCTGACCGGCGGTGTTAAGGTTATTTTTGAACATGCTAATCAATTAGCCGCTAAAGGATATGAAGTGAATTTAATACATTTATTAAGGCTCCGTTCGGGGATGAAAAATTATTTAATCTCCTTTTTGAAGTGGTTTAAATATCATCTTCCTTTCATAAATAATCATTTTTATTCGCCTCACTGGTTTAGTCTTCGTCCCGAAATTAAGCTTAGCCATCAGCTTAGTTTAAAGGAAGCGCCAGCTGACGCGCTAGTGATCGCTACTGCTAACGAGACGGCGGATGCCGTTAACGACCTGCCGATAGAGGCCGCGCGGAAATTTTATTTTGTTCAGGATTATGAATCATGGACGCGTAGTCCGGAAGAAGTGGACCGGACTTATTCTTATGATTTAAAAAAAATCGTTATTTCTCGGCGTTTAGGACAACTCTTAAAAGATAAATTTAATCAAGCCAGTTTCGGCCCGGTGTCTAACGGTATTAGTGATATTTTTTTACAGCCCTCATCCTTACCGGCCTCTCAAAAAACTACTCCGCCGCGCGGCCGCATCCTATTGCTCTATAATCCGGCGCCGCATAAGGGCTTTAAAGAAGGATTAGCGGCTTATGAAATTATTAAGAAAAGTTGGCCGACGGCCGAATTAATTGTTTTTGGCGCTTATCATTTAACACCGTCATTAGCTTCCGCTAATTTAGTAAAAAAATTTTATTTTCAACCCGCGCCGGAAAAAATTAGAGAACTTTATAGTTCCTGTGATATCTTTATTTATGCCGCTTTACAAGAAGGCTTCGCTTTGACCCCTTTGGAAGCAATGGCGAGCGGCGGCGTGGTTGTTTCGAGCGACGTCGGCGCGGTGTCGGATTACGGCCAAAACGGTAAAAATATTATTATTGTTCCGCCGGCCGATTCGGCCGCTTTAGCCCAAGCCGTTTTAAAATTGTTAAATAATCAACCGGAACGAGACGCTTTAGCCGCGGCCGCTCAACAAGCCGCCAGCGAGCATACTTGGCAGAAAGCCAGCGATCAATTAGAAAAAATATTATTAGCCGATTCATAATATGACCTTACTTTTTTATTTCTTTGTTTTTATTCTCGGTTTGATTATCGGCAGTTTTTTAAATTGTCTGATTTGGCGTTTATATAAAGATGAGACTTTAGGCGGACGATCATATTGCCCTGAGTGCCGGAAACTTATCGCTTGGTATGATAATATTCCGTTATTAAGCTTTATTCTTTTACGCGGCCGTTGCCGGCAGTGCCATAAAAAAATTTCTTGGCAGTATCCCCTCGTTGAGCTTATCACCGCTATTTTATTTTTATTAACTTTTCGCGCCGACCTCCTCAGCTCGCAATTCTCATTATTATTAGCGCGCGATTGGTTGCTAATCATTACTCTAATTATTGTTTTCGTTTATGACTATCGTTGGCAATTAGTACCAATGATGGTTGTCTGGCCGCTTAGCATTGTTATTTTTATTTTGAATTTATTGTTGGGAGTTCCGGTATTGACTCTGTTATTTTTTGCCGCCGTCGGCGCGATTTTTTTCTTGGTGCAATATATTTTAACCAAGAAACGCGGTATCGGCGAAGGAGATATTTGGCTAGGAGTTCTTTTAGGCTTAGCTTTTCCCACGGCCGCTCAGTTATTGTCAATCATGATTATTTCTTACGGCGTTGGCGCGATTGTTGGTTTAATTCTTATTTCCGGACGGAAAAAGGGCTGGAAATCACAGATTGCCCTCGGTCCTTTTTTGTCTTTAGGCGCTATTATTACTCTAATTTGGGGAGCCCGGCTAGTTAATTGGTACCTAGGCTTATTTTAAAGTAATAGGAATTGTTATATTCTTAAAAATTTTGTATAATGTTAACAGTAATTAATAAGGATATTATTTATATATTGTTATATCTTTAGTTAACGATTAAGATTTTTTAATTGTATGAAAGATAATGTTATCGCCGGTCTGGATATTGGTTCTTCTTCTATCCGCCTGGTAATCGGCCAAAAGATAATTGGCCCGGCGGGCGAAGAATTACAGATTATCGGTGCCGTTTCCGGCCCGACAGCTGGTGTTAGCCGGGGGATTGTTAATAGTATCGAAGAAACTACTTCTTCTATTTCGGCTGTTTTAGAAAAAGCGGAACGCTTAGTCGGTGTGCCTATCGGTCGTGTCTGGGTAAGTATTAATGATCCGCATATTAAATGTGAACGCTCTAAAGGAGTAGTAGCGGTTGGCCGCAGCGATGGTGAAATTAATGAAAATGATATTAATCGCGTAATTGAAGCGGCGCGTGCTTTAGCGGTGCCGGTAAATTATGAGATTCTTCATGTTATTCCGATTAAATTTAGCGTTGATAACCAGAGCGAAGTTAAAGATCCGATTGGTATGAATGGTATTCGCTTAGAAGCGGAGACTTTAATCATTCAGGGCTTAAGCACACAGATTAAAAATTTAACTAAAGCGATTTACCGCACCGGTTTAGAAATTGAAGATTTAATCATTGCGCCTTTAGCGGCTTCCGAAGCAGTTTTAAGCACGAAGCAAAAAGAATTGGGTGTCGCGTTAATTAATATGGGATCGTCGACGACCTCTTTGGCGGTTTACGAAGAACGCAATCTAATCCATACGGCGATTTTACCGATTGGCGCTGAACATATTACGGCCGATATCGCTATCGGCCTGCGCTGTCCGATTAACCTGGCGGAAAGAATTAAGCGCGAATACGGCACGGCCGCCGTTGAAGATATAAATAAGAAAGATGAAATCGACGTGAGCCAATTAGTCAAAGAAGAAGAAGTTAATGATGATATCAGTATTATCTCTCGCAAGTATTTAGCGGAAATAATTAACGCGCGCGTCGAAGAAATTTTTGATAAGGTTGATCAAGAATTTAAAAAGATTGACCGTTCTGGAATGTTACCGGCCGGTTTAATTTTTGTCGGTGGTGGTGCGGAATTAAATGGTTTAGTAGAAACGGCGAAAAAGAAATTACGTTTGCCCGCGGCGGTTGGTATCGCTAAAAATATTAATGTCGTGATTGATAAAGTAAAAAATCCGGAATTCCTGACCGCTCTCGGCCTGGTAGTCTGGGGCAATCATATTAAACAAGAAGGTGTGAGTAATAATAAATTCAAGAAAAATTTGGGCGGCTTGCTGGAGAAAGCCGGTGGTTTATGGAGCAAAATAATGCCCAAGTAATTAATATTTCCCTAATTTTATGGCGGAAGTCAAACCAGAAATTGAAACATTTGCAAAAATAAAAGTGGTCGGTGTCGGCGGCGGTGGCGGCAGCGCGATTAATCGCATGGTCGCGGGCGGCATCAAAGGCGTCGGCTTTGTGGCGATTAATACTGATGTCCAGGCGCTACATTACAATAAAGCCAACGAGAAAATCCATATTGGCAAAACGGTAACTAAAGGCTTAGGCGCCGGTATGAACCCGGAATTAGGGAAGGCCGCCGCCGAAGAATCGCAAAATGAGATTAAGGAATCCTTAAAGGGCTGCGATATGGTTTTTATCACTTGCGGCTTAGGCGGTGGAACCGGTTCGGGCGCTTCGCCCGTTGTCGCGCAGATCGCTAAAGATTTAGGGGCTTTAACGGTCGCGGTAATAACTAAACCGTTTATCTTTGAAGGCGGCCAGCGCAAGAATATCGCCGATCGCGCTTATGCCGAATTATCTGATAAAGTCGATACGATTATTACCGTTTCTAATGATAAATTATTACAGATTATCGATAAGAAAACCCCGTTATTAGAGGCCTTTAAAATTGCCGATGATATTTTACGCCAGGGCGTGCAGGGAATCGCCGAAATAATTACTGTCCCGGGTGTGATTAACGCCGACTTCGCCGACGTTAAAGCGGTAATGTCTAACGCCGGTTCGGCCCTGATGGGTATCGGCCAGGCTACGGGCGAAAATAAGGCCGTAGAAGCGGCTAAGGCGGCGATTAACTCTAATCTGCTGGATATGTCCATCGATGGCGCTCGCGGCATCGTCTTCACGGTTACCGGCGGTCCAGACCTAAGTATGACCGAGGTCAGTGAAGCGGCGAAAGTCATTACTTCCGCGGCTGATGAGGACGCAAAGATTATCTTTGGTGCCGT
>Ga0172381_10003341_pt1 | contig 17048 bp, 13 predicted proteins | sample Leawel6488metaG_FD_119754 | JGI IMG/M metagenome (GOLD analysis project Ga0172381, IMG submission 119754) | Leachate microbial communities from a municipal landfill in Southern Ontario, Canada - Leachate well 64-88 metaG | ecosystem: Engineered > Solid waste > Landfill > Unclassified | place... | reverse complement strand
TCACATATAACGACGTTGTTGCTTCGGCGCAAAAATACAAAATTGAAAGCAATTCACAACAACTCGCTGGTAATGACAGAAAAAGATAGGGTTGTTGCTTCGGCGCAAAAATACAAAATTGAAAGCAATTCACAACGAAGGCTGTAAGGTTATATATATTAGTTGTTTACACTGATTTTTCTGTTTCGTAGTAGGTCCACCTCTTTGTCTAAATTAATTATGGGAATTTCAATTTTTTTTCTTTTGTTTTTATGAAAGGTAATTAATGCTAAAACTAAGATATTTTCTTAATTAATAATCCGAATTGGAGATATTTTATTATCTTTGAAGATTGATTTTTGTGTTTTATTATTAATAATTGTTTTGATTAGATGTTGTTAGATGATTTGAATGTGGAGCAAAGGCTTGCTGCTGAATGTAATGAAGGCCCTGTTCTTATAATTGCTGGTGCTGGTTCTGGAAAAACAAGAACTTTAACTTATAGAATTGCTCATCTTATTGAAAAAGGGGTTGATCCTTTCAATATTCTTGCTCTAACATTCACCAATAAGGCTGCCAATGAAATGAAGGAGAGAATTAGTGAATTGGTGGGGGATAAGGCAAGATATATTTGGATGGGTACTTTTCATTCGGTTTTTTCTAAAATTTTGAGAATTGAGGCGGATAGGTTAGGTTACTTAAATACTTTCACCGTTTATGATTCTGAAGACTCAAAGGGTCTGATTCGCTCTATTGTTAAGGAGTTTAATTTGGATGAAAAGGTTTATAATAAATCTTTTATTTTGGGCAGGATTTCTATGTCGAAGAGTAATTTGATTTCTGCTCAGGATTATATTGACAATCCTACCTTTGCTTCTGAGGATAGGTCTATTAATAAACCTTATATTGGTCAGATTTATCGTGAGTATAATAGCAGGCTTAGAAGGGCTATGGCTATGGATTTTGATGATTTGCTTTTTAATATGAATGTGCTTTTGAGAGATTATCCTGATTTGTTGTTGAAGTATCAGGAGAAATTTAAGTATATTTTGGTTGATGAGTATCAGGATACTAACTATTCGCAATACTACATTATCAAAAAACTTTCTGCAAGGTATAGAAATATTTGTGTTGTTGGTGATGATGCTCAAAGTATTTATGCTTTTAGGGGTGCAAACATTCGTAATATTCTTGATTTCCAAAAAGATTATCCTGATTCTAAGACATTTAAATTAGAACAAAACTATCGTTCTACTAAAAACATTGTTAATGCTGCAAATTCCGTTATTGAAAGAAATATTGGAAAAATAGAGAAGAAGGTGTGGACTGATAATGATTTGGGTAAGAAAATCAACTATAAAGAATGTGATAGCGATAAGAATGAGGCTAAATGGATTTGTAATACAATTGTTGACAGGAAGTTGAATGATGATGCGAAGTATAAGGATTTTGCAATACTTTACCGCACCAATCAACAATCGCGTTCTTTGGAGGAAAGTCTTCGATTTATGAATATTCCATACAGAATTTTTAGTGGGGTTTCATTTTATGGTAGAAAGGAAATTAAGGATGTGTTATCTTATTTCCGATTGGTTGTTAATAATTTTGATGATGAGGCTTTTCTTCGAATTATTAATTTCCCCTCAAGAGGAATTGGTGAGACTTCTTTAAATAAATTGAAGATAATAGCTGCTGAAAATAGTATTAGTTTGTTTGAAGCTGCAATGACGCTTGATTCACAAAGTGGCATTTCTACAAGAACTGTTCAGCTAATTATTGATTTTGTAACAGCTATTAGGGTATTTACTCTTGAATTAAGCAAAATAGACGCCTTTGAATTAGGTGTTAAAATTATATCTAAATCGGGCATTATTAAATTTTTGAAGAATGATGAGGATCCAATTTCGGCCGAAAGGATTGAAAATGTTGAGGAGCTTATCAATGCTTTGCAAGCCTTTGTGGAGTCGGAAGAAGATGCCATTTTGGATGAATTGACAGGAGAAGAAATTTCTTTAAATAATAAAACCTTGGATGTTTTCGTTCAACAGGTGAGTCTTATGTCAGAATCTGATCGTGATGATGATAAGGATGATGATAGGGTTTCTCTAATGACAATACATTCGGCAAAAGGATTGGAATTTCCTTATGTTTTTGTTTGTGGTATGGAGGAAAATCTATTCCCAAATGTTCTTAGTCTTGGTTCGAGAGTTGAACTGGAGGAAGAGAGACGTTTGTTTTATGTTGCCATGACAAGGGCTAAAAAAGAATTAGCACTTTCGTGTGCTCAGATGCGTTTTCGTAATGGACAGATGGCATTTAATGAAAAAAGTAGATTTTTGGATGATGTTGACCCAAAATATTTGAGCGATGAATTCTTTAATTCAAAATCTTCCAAAAAATCTAACCCATTTGCTCAAGAAACAAATTTTGGACTATCTCCAAAACGTAAACTTTCAAAAATAGACCTGCCACTTCCAAAACCAATTGGTGGGGTTCCGGTTGAGTCGATGGAAGATTTTAGTGAGGGAATGGAAGTGTGTCATGATAAGTTTGGATTAGGAAAGATTGTTTGTTTGGAAGGAAAAGGAGATGATATGAAAGCAGAAGTTATGTTTGAAAGTGCTGGTTTGAAGAAATTAGTTCTTAGATTTGCAAAATTAAAATTAAAAAAATAATAAATATATAAAATGGAATACAACACAGAAAGAGACGATATGGTTATCCCTGAATATGGAAGGAATGTTCAAAAAATGGTTGAATACGCTTTAACAATTGAGGATAGGGAAAAGAGAAACGCATATGTAAATTTAATTATTACTGCAATGTATAATGTTAATCCTGATGCCAAAAATATTGTTGACTTTAAACATAAACTTTGGGATCATCTCTACATCATTTCCGACTACAAACTTGACGTCGATTCTCCATATCCAATTCCCGACAAGCAAGAAAGAATGACACCACCACAACCTTTGAGTTATAAAAATAGCAACATTAAGTTCGGACCTTATGGAAAGGTTTTAGAAAATATGATTGAGAAAATTATTGAAATGGAAGAGGGTGATGAAAAACAGGTTTTGATTGCATTAATTGCCCAACAACTTAAAAAATCATATCTACAATGGAATCGTGACTCGGTTGATGATGAACTGATATATAAACATTTTGAAGAGCTTTCGAAAGGACAGTTAAAACTGCATGAAAACTTTAAACTAAACACCACCAAAAATATTTTAAACAACAACAAAAAGAAAACAAACACAAACATAAAAAATAACAAACCTCAAAAGAACTCAAAATATTCTGTTAACAGTAATCAGAAATTCTCTAATCAGAACACCCATAAATAAAATATAAATTATGAGTAAGTTTGAAATTATTGGAGGGAATAAACTCAATGGAGAAATAACTCCTCAAGGGGCAAAAAACGAAGCCTTACAAGTTATTTGTGCAACCCTTCTAACAGATGAAGAAGTTATAATTGATAATATCCCAAACATAAGAGATGTTAATAAACTTATTGAACTTCTGCAATATTTGGGAGTTGAGGTTAAAAAAATCAGTGAAGGAAAGTACAGCTTTAAGGCAGAAAACATTAATGTAGATTTAATTGAAACTCGAGATTATTGCAATTTGGCTGGAAAATTGAGGGGGAGTATTATGGTTGTTGGTCCAATGTTAGCACGTTTTCATAGAGCCTCAAACCCAATTCCTGGTGGCGATAAGATAGGTAGAAGGCGTCTTGATACTCACTATATTGGATTTGAAAAGCTTGGTGCCGAAGTTCAATTTGACACAAAAATATCTTCCTATTCCATTAAGGCAAATTCATTAAAAGGGGCCTATATGCTTCTGGATGAAGCCTCAGTAACGGGAACTGCAAACATTGTTATGGCAGCAGTTATGGCAGAGGGGAAAACAACAATCTTTAATGCCGCTTGTGAACCCTATTTGTTTCAGCTTTGTTCGATGCTAAACAGAATGGGAGCAAATATAACTGGTGTTGGTTCAAATCTAATCACCATTGAGGGAGTAAAACATCTGAAAGGATGTTCCCATACTATGCTTCCTGATATGATTGAGGTTGGCTCTTTTATTGGTCTTGCCGCCATGACAAGTTCTGATGTAACAATTAAAAATGTTAACTACCAGCAATTAGGAATTATCCCTGATGTATTTTCTCGTCTTGGAATAAAAATTGAGCATAAGGGAGACGATATTCATATTCCTTCTCAAGATGTTTATGAGGTGGAAAGATTTATGGATGGTTCAATTATGACAATTGCCGATGCCCCTTGGCCAGGGTTCACTCCCGACCTTATTTCCATTGCGCTTGTTGTTGCAACACAAGCAAAGGGGAGTGTACTTATTCATCAAAAAATGTTTGAAAGTAGGCTTTTCTTTGTTGATAAACTAATTGATATGGGAGCTCAAATTATTCTTTGTGATCCTCACCGTGCCACCGTTATAGGTCTTGAAAAACGCTATCCACTTAGAGGAGTCAATATGGTTTCTCCCGACATTAGAGCAGGAGTAGCATTATTGATTGCAGCTCTTTCAGCACAAGGCACAAGTGTTATTGACAATATTGAACAAATAGATAGAGGATATCAAAATATTGACACCCGCCTAAATGCAATTGGTGCAAACATAAAGAGGATAGATTAATTTCTTCTCAATAGGTTTTGCTTATGCAATGATAGAGGAAATCTGTTTGTAGGATAAATATAATGATATAATTTTGCCAAATAAAGAATGAATATTCTTATTGATGGGTAAAAATATAAATAATAAATAATTAAAAAAACAAACAGAAAATGGAAACAACAAATTCAGTTAATTCAATGCCTCGCATAGGCGAAAAAGCACCTTCATTTAAGGCAGTAACAACACAAGGAAATATTAATTTTCCAGAAGATTATTCAGGAAAATGGAAGATTCTTTTCTCACATCCAGCGGATTTTACTCCTGTTTGTACTTCTGAGTTTATGACCTTTGCAAAAATGGCACCAGAGTTTGAAGCACTTAATTGTCAATTGGTAGGTCTTTCGGTTGATGGACTTTATAGTCATATTGCTTGGTTAAGAACCATAAAGGAAAAGATTGAATATAAGGGAATGAAAGATATTGAGGTTAAATTTCCTTTGATTGAAGACATATCTATGGAGGTTGCTAATAAATACGGAATGATTCATCCTGGTGATGCAACAACAAAAGCGGTTAGAGCAGTTTTCTTTATTGACCCACAAGATATTATCCGTACAATAATATACTATCCTTTGTCATTGGGCAGAAATTTTGATGAGTTAAAGAGAGTTTTGATAGCACTTCAAACAGCAGATAATTTTTCAGTTGCCCTTCCCGCAGATTGGCGTCCAGGAGATGATGTAATTGTTCCTACAGCAGGTTCATGTGGAGTTGCTAAGGAAAGAATGGAGAGTAAGGATGAAGATGTTACATGTTACGATTGGTTTTTCTGTACTAAAAAACTATCAAAAGAAGAAGTGGAGAGCAAATTAGGAAAAAAATAAAATAGTTTTTTAAAAGTAAACAAATACGAGAGGATAGATTAATTTCTTTCCTCTTTTATTTTGTTTTTAGTATTTTAATTTCACATTGAGGAGTTAGAAGAACACCCGACTTACTTTTCTTTTGATTAGCTAATTGGTTTTCAAGCTCTTTTATGTAGGAACCTCTGGCTCTCAAATTTGATTCTGGAATACCTCTTCCAATCAAATAGTTTTTAATAGCCTCTGCTCTTAAACGACTTATTTCAGCATCCTTTTTTAAGCTATAACCTTCTGTTGGAACTCTTCCAATAATTTCTACAACTATTCTTGAATAATCCTGTAAGGTTTTTACTGCCTCATCTAAAGCTGGATAAGATTCTGGAAGTAGAGTAATGTTATTTAATTCATCAACATCAAAATACAAATCTCCTCTAATTGGAAGTTTTGAACCAGCCTTAATTTCAACCAAACGAGCAGTTAGGATTGAGTCCTTTATTGCTTGGGCATGAGTAATTTCTCTCAAATAATTAAAGTATCCATCTTTTTTAAGACTGATTGAATATGCCTTTTTTGGCAAAACCTTTATTCTTTGAGCTCCTGCATTCTCTCTTTCTAAAATAACGTTATCGGTTTCAGAATCTACAATAACAATGTTTGCAGTTGTTCTTTGATGGTTGGAGCTGTCAATTGGAAGAACAGTTAGAGGTGCATAATCTGTGTTGATTGTGGCATTAATTGTGTGTCCTAATCCTCCACTTGATAAATTGTCAACCACAATAACATATTTTTCACCTGCAAAGGCATCAATATACATTCCATATGCAACTGCTGAGGTTTTAGGGATGTTTGTAAGTTTTCCTTTCAAATCTAATCCTGTTTTTCCTCCAATTGCTGTGTTGCTTGCTGAAAGCACTGAGCGAATAGGAATTACTTTATTGCCTGTTATTCTATTGCAAAAATATTTATTGGTGTATTTGTAAACTAATAAGTCATAATCGTCAGTGGCTGCTTTGGGAGTTACATCAATACATAACTTTCCGTTATATGGCACACTAAGAATGTACCATACGGTATTATGTTCTTCTTCAAAAACATTTTTAACTTTATCATCTCGACTAATTTCGCTTACAAAACCATACCCTCTTGGCGGTTCGGTTGGACCAAATGGGATGTCAACTTGAAGAGGTGCTGCAAAAAAACAATCAGCACATCGAGGTGGGAGTGGAACTTCCAGAACCTCATTTTTGGGTTTTATTTTTTTCCCTTTGTTTGTTTTGCCTTTTGTTGCTTGCTGACAATCCGCATTAGCAAGACCAAAAATAAATAAAATAATGGTTAAAAATAATCTTTTTTTCATAAATCACAAAACATTTATTGTGCAAACATACTAATATTTATCGAATTTGTAATATAATTATTAAAGAAAAAAATAAATTTTCTCAATTGGACACTAAAATAATACTTTTTTTTGTTGAAAAACTATAATAAACTATCTTTGCACAAAATAATATGAAAATAATTTTATGGAAGCATTAGTAAAAACAAACTTTAATTTTGACGGACAAAAAAACCTTTATGTAGGTAAGGTTCGTGACGTTTATAATATTGATGATGAATATTTAGCAATGGTTGTGTCGGACAGGATATCAGCTTTTGATGTTGTCCTTCCAAAAGGCATTCCCTATAAAGGACAGGTGTTAAATCAAATTGCTGCCAAATTTCTTGATGCAACATCAAGCATTGTTCCAAATTGGAAAATAGCAACACCCGACCCTATGGTTACTATTGGTCATTTGTGTGAGCCTTTTAAGGTTGAAATGGTCATTAGAGGCTATCTTTCAGGACATGCTTGGAGAGAATATAAGAATGGAAAAAGATCGCTTTGCGGAGTTGCTTTGCCTGAAGGTATGAAAGAAAATGATAAATTCCCACAACCTATAATTACTCCAACCACCAAAGAAGCCGTAGGACATGATGAAGATATTTCTAAGGAAGAAATAATTAGTTTAGGTTTAGTTGCAAAACAAGATTACGAACAATTAGAAAAATATACTCTTGCTTTGTTTGAAAGAGGAACTCAAATGGCAAAAGAAAGAGGATTGATTCTTGTTGACACAAAATATGAGTTTGGTAAAAAAGATGATAAGATATATTTGATAGATGAGATACATACCCCGGATTCATCACGTTACTTCTATTTAGAAGGATATGAAGAACGCCAAAAAAGAGGTGAAGCTCAACGTCAATTGTCAAAAGAATTTGTAAGAGAATGGTTGATGGAGAATGGTTTTAGTGGTCAAGAAGGTCAAAAGGTGCCAGAAATGACTCCAGAAATTATTAATAAAATTTCAGAAAGGTATATTGAGCTTTATGAAAATATTGTTGGTGAGAAGTTTAATAAAAATGAAACAATAAATCTTATTGAAAGAATTGAAAATAATGTTTCAAATTGGATAAAATCAACAAAGTAATTTTCTTAGTAATTAAATAAACAATTGAATGAAAAAAATAATTGGTTTTTCTTATATATTAATTATTATTTCTCTTCTACTTGTTGGTTGTGGAAATAAACCTGTATACCAAAATACAATAAGCTTCCCTAATCAGAAATGGCCTCGAATTGAAGAAGGTAAAGAAATTAAGTTTGAGAAAATTAACATAAAATCGGTTGAGGATACCTACGATATTAATGTTTTATTCCGTTTCAAAAAATCAATTAATGTTGATGAAATAACTTTTATATTGAGTATTATTTCTCCCTCGGGCATAAATAAAGAATCTACTCACACCATACAATTGAAGGATAGAGAGGGTGTTAATTTCTTAGGCAGTGATTTAGGGGAGATTGTTGAAATAAAAGAAATAATAAAACAATACACCACTTTGCCTGAATTAGGAGAATACACAATTAAAATTTCTAACTATAACTCAAAATATGAGCTTACAGGCATTGAAAATATTACACTTGAAGTTATAAAATCCAATTTAGACTACGAAATTGAAAAATAATGGAAGGGGAGTTAAGCATAAATCCATACTACGATAAGTTATTGCCAATACTCCAAACTCTTCCATCAACTCCTGGAGTTTATCAATATTTTGATAAAAATGGTACAATTATTTATATTGGAAAGGCTAAAAATTTAAAAAATAGAGTCCTTTCATATTTTCAAAATGATTTAAACCATAACTCCAAAACACGCCTTTTAGTTCGCAAAATCTACCATATAGAGCTTGTTCATGTTAATACCGAAACAGAGGCCCTTCTTTTGGAGTGCAATCTTATTCAGAAAAACAAGCCACGTTATAACATACTCCTTAAAGATGATAAATCCTACCCTTGGGTAAGAATAACAAATGAAGAATTCCCCAAAGTTTTTAAAACAAGAAACCTTATAAAAGATGGATCTTTATACTTTGGTCCATACCCCAACAAAAAAGGGATTAATGAACTTATGGATATTATTCGTCTTATGTTTAGATTTAGAACCTGCAACCTTAAATTAACACAAGAAAGCATAAGATTAGGGAAATTCAAATCTTGCCTTAATTATCAAATAAAACTCTGTAATGCTCCTTGCATATCAAATGAAACTAAGGAAGACTATAATAAAACAATTTCTACAATAAAATCAATGTTAAGGGGGGATTTTTCATCCTTAATAAAGGATTTGAAATACGATATGATGTTGTTTGCCCAAGAACTAAAATTTGAACAGGCTCAGGAAATAAAGCAAAGAATAAATCTATTAGAAAACTACCAAGCCAAAAGTGCAATTGTAAGCAGTAGAATAAATAATGTTGAAGTTTTTGCCTACACGAGTGCAGAAAACTCAATCTTTTTCAATATGATGAAGGTTGTTGATGGTAGGGTTATTTCTTCAAATTCAATTGAAGTGGTTAAAAAATTGGAAGAAACAGACCTTGAAGTTTTCACAAGTGCAATAATTCAAAGCAGGGACAGAATGCAATGGACATTTAACGAAATTATTGTGCCAGAGTATTTAGATTTACCAAATGATTACGTGGTTCAGACTGTCCCACAAATGGGGGAGAAAAAACAACTACTTGATTTCTCATTACACAACGCAAAGTTTTATAAAATTGAAAAATCTAAAAAAGCTACTTTAGTTGACCCAGAAAGGCATTCGAGAAGGATATTGGAACAAATGAAAAAAGATTTATCAATGGAAGAATTACCAATACAAATTGAATGTTTTGACAATTCTAACACACAAGGCACAGAACCAGTTGCGGCATGTGTTGTTTTCCGAAATGCTAAACCATCTAACAGAGAATATAAACATTATAACATCAAAACAGTTGTTGGTCCTGATGATTTTGCTTCAATGCAGGAAGTAGTTTATAGGAGATATTCACGGCTTAAGGCTGAAGGAAAACCTCTTCCACAACTAATTGTTGTTGATGGTGGAAAAGGACAGCTCAGTTCAACAGTAGAAGTGTTAACTGCTTTAGAAATAATAGATAAAATTACTGTAATTGGAATTGCTAAACGCCTTGAAGAAATTTATTTTCCTAACGACTCAACACCTCTATATTTAGATAGAAGAAGTGAAACTCTAAAAATAATTCAACAAATCCGTGATGAGGCACATCGATTTGGAATAACCCATCATCGAAATCGTCGTTCCAAAGCTACAATAAAAACACAATTAACCGACATCCCGGGAATTGGTGAAACAACTTCAAGAAATTTATTGTTGAAATTTGTGTCCGTTAAAAGAATTTCCCAAACTTCACTTGAAGAATTGTCTTTATGCATAGGGAAATCAAAGGCTGAAATAGTATATAACTATTTTCATAAAGACAATCTGTAAAATATAAATTCTCTTTAAATTTTTGAATTACTATTTTAGTGAATTTAAAAACTTCATTGTGTCAACATTATCGGCAAATTCATATATTTTTGGATTTTGAGCTTCTCCTATCTCAATGGCATTAGGAATTAATTTACTGTTTGAAACCACACATTGAATATTTTCTTTCTCCATTTCAATTTCCTTAATCACATCTTCAATTTCTTTATAATATTCATAATTAAGAACTGAAACGGTTGAGAAAAGACTCTTGTTTTCTATAATACTTATAATTCCTGAGTCAATGAATTTGATATTATTCATTATATATATTGTCTTATAGTAATCGTAGTTATTTCTATATTTGTTATGATTCAAATAGCTTTCATAAGCTTTTGATGCTTCAATTAGAGGAGTGAAATCAAATTTTTCAGGAACATAAATTTTTGAAACATTTCTGCATCCCAATCCTTTATAGGTTAGTATGTCAGCTACAAGAAGTGAGTAGTTGGGAGGGATTGTATTTGGTTTGTTTTCTTCAACAATAACTCCAATTGAAGAACGAGAATGACGAATGATATTAGGGTATGAGCCAAAATAATAATCAAAATATCTTGTTGTATTATTACTTCCTGTTGCAATAACTGCATCAAAATTCTTAATCTTATCTTCTGTAAATTCAATTCTATCTCTTAGAGAAGGCTCTTGCTGAAAAAGGAATTCTGAAATTTGAACAAGAAGATGTTTGTCTTGTGATGATAGCTTGCAAAGAAGTTTATGCCCACTTAGCAAAACGCAAAGCATGTCATGAAACCCAACAGCAGGAATATTCCCAGCACAAATTACTGCAATTGTTTTTGGTTTTTGTGCAAACAGATAATTATTAGTAAATTCAATTAATGTTTTGGTTGATAGCCAATTTGAAATAGATTTAAGTGCTGAATCAATGCTGTCAATATCAAACCAAGGATTATCATCAACGCTTTTTTTTGCAGCTAAAAGTAATTCTTGATTATTTATCCCTTTACTTAATTTATCACCTATTTCAGAAAACGCAGATATAATTTTATTTTTCATTGACCAATTATTATTAATTTTGTATGCAAATATAGTTATTAATTTTTATTGCCAAGGTAACAATATTGTTCAAATCATAGTAAAAGGTAATTATAAATATTGTTAGATGAAAAAAAGGATAATATTCTTATTGTTTAGTGTTTTTATTTGTTTGAATGGTTTTTCACAAAAAAATCAAAATTTTAATGAATTTGAAGTTCAGTTGAAAGAATTAATGAATCTAATTTTTGATGCCCCAACAGACAATGAAAGATTTAATGCCAATGAAAAGTTTATTGAGGTTATGGATCAAGTGCTTTCAATGAATAATTCCTTTAACTATCCTTTTTCTCAATTGAACAGGGTTAGTAATTTGAAATCATCTGACAATAAGTTTAGAATATTTACATGGGCAGTTGTTTCACAAGACAGAAGTTATGAGAATTTTGGCTTCATTCAATCTAAAAATGAAATCAGTGGAGAGTACGAAGTTTATAAACTAAATGATAAAAGTGAGGAAATATTTAACCCTGAATTTGATAAATGTGATAATGATAATTGGTTTGGAGCTGTTTATTTTGAGCTTTTAACCAATAAGTATGAGGATAGAACTTTCTATACTCTATTAGGGGTTGATGGAAACAATATTTACACTAAGAGAAAAGTTATTGAGCCAATTTTATTTAAGTCTCGCTCAGGGAAGCCTGAGTTTGGTGCCAATCAATTTTATAGACAAAAAGATAAAAGACGTATTGTTTTTGAATATAACTCTGAAGCAAGATTTTTTATGAAGTGGGATAATCAATATTATGAAGATAAACAAAGAGGAAAGAAACAATCTCTAATTTCCTCTATCTTTAATAAAAAATCAAATCAAATAAGAACAAATGCAGCAGAGGCTCCAGTTGTTAGGGAAGAAATGATTGTTTATGAAGTTTTGGAGCCAATGTTTGAAGGCCTTGAAGGGAAAACTCAATTTTATGTTTCCTCAGGCTATGTAAATGGATTCAAGTTTGAAAAAGGACGGTGGCGATTAATTGAATCTGTATTACCACGAAATAAAGAAGAGAAAGAAACGCCGAGAATTGAAGTGAAATCTAACCAACTATATACTCCTAAATAAATATTTTTTTTGACATTAAATGTAATCTTTTTAGAATAGTTGAGTCTAAAGCTATAAATTCAATAAAACTGTATTTTATGCAAAGACGCTCAATTATTTTACTTCTATTTATTCTTTTTGCAACGCATGGGCTTAGGGCTCAAAGCAAAGTAGATGGGACTGTATACGATTTGAAGACAAATGAAAAATTAGCTTATGTAAATCTATTCTGGCTTAATACAAATAAGGGTACAAGCACTGATATAAATGGTAAGTTTAGCTTAAATGCAAACTCTAAAAATAATAAATTAGTTTTAAGTTATATTGGTTATTACAATGACACAATTGAAGTGAAACCTAATTCTAAAGATATTAAATTATATCTAAAAGAAAATACAACCCTTTTAAAACAAGTCACAATTAACGAGAGAAAACAAAGCTCTTTTATGTCAAAGATGAGCCTCGAACAAAAAGAAGTTATTTCAAGTGAAGGTTTAAAGCATTTGGCTTGTTGTAATTTGGGTGAGAGTTTTGAGAATACAGCCAGTGTGGATGTGGGTTATTCTGATGCTGTTTCAGGTTCAAAACAAATTCAGCTCTTAGGACTCACAGGTGTATATTCTCAATTACTTTTGGAAAATATGCCATTCCTTAGAGGACTATCTGCTCCTTTTGGATTGGGTTATGTCCCTGGTAGTTGGATGGAGAGTATTTCTATTAGTAAGGGTGTGGCTAATGTTTTAAATGGCTATGAAACTGTTACTGGTCAAATTAATTTGGAATATGATAAGCCTATGAATGCTGATCCGTTCTTCTTAAATCTTTATATGAATTCGGAGTTGAAAGGGGAGTTGAATCTTAAATCTAATATTAAGATTAATGATAGACTTTATACTGGGTTACTTTTACATTCTTCACTTAACTGGCAAGAGATTGATCATTTAGGTATGGATGGTTTTATGGATTATCCAAAACAATCACAATTTAATGTTGCTAATCGTTGGCAGTATGAGGGGAAGAAATTCCATTCACATACTTTGGTAAATTATCTTCATGAACGTAGGACAGGAGGTCAATTGGGCTTTAAACACGATATGAAAGGAGATACCAGTTTATATGGTTTAGGTGGTGATGTTGACAGGCTGCATTTCTTCACAAAGAATGGTTGGATGATAGGTCATTCTGGCTCAATTGGCACTCAAATAACAGGAACATATTTTAAGAATAATCAGTTCTTTGGTCTTAATAATTATATGGGAGAACAAGGGGATTTATATGGTAATTTTATTTTTGCTAATGAAACTCGTCATGCTCACCAATATACTGTTGGACTTTCAATGCGATATACCAATTTGAAAGAGGATTATTTGGCTAATGGTAATGGGACTTTCTTCAATTCTTCCAATTCTCCTTTTAAAAATGCTTTCTTTAAGGAAGAGGTTGTTCCTGGTGCTTTTGGTCAGTTTTCATTTATCTATGGTCATAAATTCACTGCCACTGCTGGATTGCGTTACGATTATAATTCTCATTATCAAGAAAGTTTAATAACTCCTCGTTTCCATTTCCGCTGGAAGATTATGGAAGATTTAATTCTTAGGGGTGCTGCTGGAAAAGGATATAGAAGTGCTAATGTGATTGCTGATAATTTTGGAATATTGGCCTCTTCTCGTCAAATTATTATTAATGAGGATTTAAAAATGGAGGATGCTTTTAATGGTGGATTGAATATTCATAAATCGTTTAAAACAAAGGATGAGAGAGAGTTCTCTATAACTATGGACTACTATTATACAAATTTCTTAAATCAAGTTGTTATGGATTTAGATCAAGATCCTCGTAAGGCTATTTTCTATAATCTTGATGGTAAGTCCTATTCCAATAGTTTCCAAATGGATGTTAAGCTTGAACCAGTTAAGAGTTTTACCATTACATTGGCAGGAAGATATAATGATGTTAAAACAACTTATAATGGAGAGTTAGCAGAAAAACCTTATGTTAGTAAGTTAAAGGGTTTGGTTGTTTTATCTTATAAAACAAAATACGATAAATGGATGTTTGACCTTACCACTCAGTTTAATGGCAAACAAAGAATACCCCTTAATTTAGGAGCCAAACAAGGTTATTCTGACCCATACATTTTTATGTTAGGTCAGGTTACACGTAAATTTAAAAACTTTGATGTTTATGTAGGGTGTGAAAATATTACAAACTACGTTCAAGAAACCCCAATTATTGGAGCAGATAGACCATTTAGTAATAATTTTGATGCATCTGTTGTTTATGCACCAGTTATGGGAAGATTGTTTTATGCAGGACTTAGATTGACAATTAAATAATTATAATAATAAATAATATAATCAGAAAAATGAAAAAGACAATTTTAATTGCAGTGATGTTAGTTTTTGGTTTAACAACTGCTCAATCACAAACAAATCAAAAGCAAGATATGCCTAAGGAGGCAACAACAATAATTAATTTAAATAAATTATGTTGCCAAAGTGCTGTTCCTGTTGTTGAGAAAATTTTAGCTTACGAAAAGGGAGTTAAAACGTTTGAGGTTTCTGTAGAAAATAAAACAGCAACAGTAATATATAAACCTAAATCAACCTCTCCTGAAACAATTGCTAAGGCTTTAGCAAAAGGTGGAATTGAGGCAAATGGAATTGAGGCAGATAAAAAAGCTATTGAAAAACTTCCCGCTTGTTGTAGAGATACTGCTAAGGGATTGTCAACTGGTTGCTCGCATAGCGAAAAATAGAAAATAAGTTTATTCTATATCTTGAATTTCTTCAATTTCAGGTTCAATTTTCTGACATAATTGATTTAGAAGTTCTTGAGCTTTTGGATGATTCATTTTTGAAGCTGTTTCCAGCTGCTCGCAAATTCTCTGTTCAATTTTTTTTCTTTTTGATTTTTGATTTTCTTGAATCAAAATTAGGGCTAAATGATAGTGAGCATCTGGGTTTTGAAAGTTAATTTCTATGCTTTTAAGAAAATCTGATTTGGCTTTCACAAAATTACCTTTTTTGAATAATAGTTTTCCTCTATTATAGTAAGCATCTGCATGTTTAGGGTCTAACTCTATTGCCTTATTGAAATATGATTCAGCACTTGCACTTTGACCCGAATTCACTTGGGCAATTCCAATATTATTATGAGTAAATGGATGATTTGGATTTAGAGATAGGGTTTTGTAGAAATCCAACAGGGCAGAGCCAAAGTCACCAACATTTATATAAACTATTCCTCTATAATTGTAAGAAGAAGGAAAGCTATCATTTAACATAATAGATTGATTAAAATCGGCAATTGAGCCATGATAATCTTTTAAAAAATTCTTCGCAATTGCTCTCAAATATAATGTTTCGAAATCGTTTGCATTTTTTGAAAGAATAATGTTATAGTCTTCAATTGCTCCTTTGAAGTCATCCATAAACCCCTTAGCCATAGCTCTTTTCTTATAAACCTCTATGTCTATATATCCATATTCAATTGCAGCGTTATAGCTTGCATGGGCAGAGATATATTCTTTCGCTCTAAGTTTAGTTTCTCCAAAAATAAAATAAAGATAGCCATTATTCTTATCAATTTCAATTGCCTTAACTAAATCGGTATAGGAATCATTAAAATTGTTTTGAGAGTAATTAAGTAGTGATTTAATGGCGTAAATATTTTTAGGATAATCTTCCTTTGTTAGAATAGAATCAATTGCAACAATAATCTTTTGAGCATCTTTTTTGTGTAAAACCAAAAGAGAATTATAGAAATGTTTACTGTTTTTTTCGTAGGATTTAATTAGGGTTTCAATTGAGTTTAGATTATCATAGTTTTGAGCATAGTAAAGAGATATTATAGGATAGGTAATATCATCAATTTCCTCAACCTGAAGTATATGTTCAATATCAATAAATGCCTTTTTATTATTTTTTAAAATATAGTAGGCAATAGCTCTTCTTTCTATTAATTTATTTGTTTCAACTCCCTTTTCAATTGCTTTATCAACAATTTTAATTATTCTTCCATAGTTTTTACTCAACATTTCTTTCTCTATACTATTCAAATAGTATTTTTCCTCGTTATTAAGTTCAGTTTCTTGAGAAAAACAATTCGGAGAAATAATTTGAAATAAAAAAAAGAAATACAATAAAAAATCTTTCATTTTTTTTAGTATCGAAGTTGACCAAGTCCTTGACGAATAATATTTATTTCAGAATCTGTCAGGTTAACAACTGTTGATGTCTCTTCGTTTCCTATCCCATCGTTAATTATTAGGTCAACCGTTGAAGAGTATAATTCACAGAAATATTCGGGGTTGGTGTAGCATTCCAAATCTAAGTCTTGTGTGGGTAGGGAGGAAGTTATTAGGGGATAGTTAAGGCACTCAACTATTTTTAATGCAATTTCATTATCAGGAATTCTAATACCTATTGTCTTTTTTTTAGTTTGCAGAATTTTTGGAATTTTTGTTGAGGCTTCAAATACAAAGGTAAAAGCTCCAGGAGTATTGTTTTTGAGGAGTTTGAATATGTTATTTGAAATAGGCTTAGTGAAATCGGAGGCCTGACTAATTGAATGACAAACTAT
>Ga0172381_10003340_pt1 | contig 17052 bp, 22 predicted proteins | sample Leawel6488metaG_FD_119754 | JGI IMG/M metagenome (GOLD analysis project Ga0172381, IMG submission 119754) | Leachate microbial communities from a municipal landfill in Southern Ontario, Canada - Leachate well 64-88 metaG | ecosystem: Engineered > Solid waste > Landfill > Unclassified | place... | reverse complement strand
CATTCGTCTATATTCGGCGATACAGGTTTTTCCAGCATTATATGATAGCCGCAATCTATTGCTTTCATTGCGTGGCCGTAATGCAGCCTGTCCATGGTACATATATATATGGCATCCGCCAGTTTTCCGGTTTTGAAAAACTCGACATCTGACAGGAAGCATTTATCCTCAGGTATACCGTACTTTTTTGCATATGATCTAAGCCTGTACTCATCATGATCGCATAAAGCCACAATTTTTGCTTTTCTGCTGTTTAGCGCCTTCGTCCAGTGCATATATCCGCTTCCGCGATTTCCCAATCCTATTACCGCAATAGTGATCATTCTTCCCTCCAAGTTTTCCATAGATCGGGACAGTATCCCGCTGTAGCCTGTTTTCCGTTACGTACTATAGGGGTCACAAGGTACTTCTGGCTTAAAAAAAGCTTTTCTTCCTTGTCTTCATCTTTGGCATATTTTATGAGCAGCAGGCCATCCTGATCCGGCGCATCCATGTCGATCATCTTATCAAGACCTCCAAGAGCCTTTTTCACGTTTTGAAATTCGCCTCTGCTCATGCTTTTTTCATTTATATCTATGTATTGGTATTTTATCCTTCGTTCGCTGAAATACCTTTCCGCTTTTTTCGTGTCGAAACATTTGCTTTTACCGAATATCTGTATGTTCATGTACTTTACCTCTTAACATTTCGTTACATATGATATTTTATCACATACAGATTGTATTATTCATCAAAGGAAAGATATAATAGGCGTTATGATGACAACGATGACAGGCAAGGAACGTATCAGGGCAGTATTTAATAAAATAATACCGGACAGGGTCCCTACTTTCGAGTGGGATTTTTATAAAGGTATCATAAAAGTCATCTCAGGGTCGGATGATACAGATGATTTCATCATGGATTATGATCTTGACGGCATAGCGATATGGCAGGACAGAAGGATCACGCCGATTGACGGCAGATTCTTTAAGGATGAGTTCGGTGTTGTGCGTGCATATTCTGACGAATACCCTTCTGCCGTTTCCCATCCTATCGACTCCCCGCAGGATCTGTCATCATATGTGATGCCCGATCCTGATGACGATGCCATATACGCGACGCTTCAAAGATCCATCAGCAGGATAGGAAAGGAAAAAGCAGTCATAGGACGTGTACGTGATGTATTTTCTTTTCCGCGTGACGTTCTGGGATTTGAAAATGCGCTTGCAGACTTTTATGAGGAACCCGCTCTTATATCTGATCTCATGGAAATGAGCATCGGATACAGCCTGCGTGTCGCAGCGAACATGAAAGCCATGGGAGTGGAGGTCATAGGGTGTCTTGATGACATAGCCGATGCAAGAGGGCTTTTTATGGGACCTAATATCTACAGGGAACAGATACTGCCTCATTTTAGGAAGTTCATACAGGGATGCCATGCGATCGGACTGAAGGTCATAAAGCACTCTGACGGAGATCTTAACATAGTCATTCCCGACCTTGTAGACGCAGGCATAGACGGGCTGGATCCGATAGACCCAATGGGGAATATGGATATGTCAGGGATAAAGGATATGTATGGCGATATGATCGTGTTAAAAGGGAACATAGATTGCGTGGGTACTCTTATAACCGGTTCGCTTTCCGATGTAGAAAATGATGTCAGGCAGTGCATAAAAAGCGGAGCAAAAGGCGGAGCTTTTATAATTTCCAGCAGCAACAGCATCCATAAAGGGATCAACCCGCAAAACTACCTGCATATGCTTAAGTGCATACGTGATTTCGGAAAATACTGAGTTATATACGGAGATGCCATGAAAGTATTTTATGTTAAATACAAGAGAACATTCTTCCTGATGATACTGCTGGCCGCATTGATAATCGACCTTATCGTTATCAACATTGTGGATGGATTTGAAGAATTCCATATACTTAAGACAGCAGTTGACGATCTGATACCTTTTGTCGAACTTTCATTATATACATACTCATACTGGTTCCTTTTCTTTATATTATCAATAGTAAGTTTATACAGCGTGAAAAGCGTGGGCTACTATAAACTGATACTGGGATGCGCAGTTTCCCTTATAATATGCTCTGTTATCTTTCTTTGTTATCCGACAACGGCATTAAGACCGGAGATCACTTCAACAGGTATCACAAAAAACCTGCTTACATATCTGTATTCACAGAGCGTTCATGCAGGTTTTCCGAGCAGGAGCATAAGTATTGCGACAGTTTCGTGTTTTTACATGATGATCCATGTTCATCCGCAAGGAAGGCAAAGATCGCATTTTTTAAGTGTTTTTAGCTTATCGTCTCTGATAATTATCATGCTGTCAGCATTATTCGTAAAACAGTATTATTTATTCAGTGTTCTTGCAGGATTTGCCGTAGGAGCCTTCTCCTGCCTCATCACCGCATTTATTCCAATCGAAAGGAAATTTTAGAGCAAATAAGGTTTCATCTTTTTACCGTCAAACTGTACAGCTTCCGTAAAGCCCATATCCTTTAAATGCCCGCACACGGGAATATATGAAAACTGCAGTTTGTCCGCCATATGACAGTCTGAATTCAATGAAACAGGTATACCTCTTTTTTTTACCCCTCTTAGGATATAGTCCGAAGGATAAAGCACATCCACATTCCTTGCAAGCGCGCCGGTATTTACTTCCACAGCAGATCCTTTTATCATATCCAGCGTGGTATTGACCTGCTTTCTGTAAGCCTCGTCACTGCTGTTAAAAAGGCTGCCATCCCGGTTGAATTTCTCCGGCAGATCGATATGCGCTATCATGACCGGATCATATTCTCTTATCATCGCTCTTACAGTCTCATAATACTTCGCATAAAATGCAGCACTGTCGTTTTCAAAACCTTCATTCAGAAATATACCCATGTCTTCCCTGGTATTGTCCACTGTCCTGTAATCATTCAGTTTTTTTGAGCAGACATAGTGGACGCTGCCTATGAAGTAATCCAGTCCGAGTCCGCCCAGATCTATATATTTCATTACATCCATGCCTTCGATATAGTCAAGCTCAAGGCCAAGGAAAACTTTTATATGTTTTTGATAGACCTTTTTTACATAATCGATCTCAGCGATGTATTTTGGCAGATCCGCTATTTTCATAGACCAGTCATTTGAAAGCGGTACAGGGGTATGGTCAGAAAATCCTATGATGTCCAGTCCCAGATCAATGGCATTTTCTACAAATTCATATGCATCGCCTACACCGTCGGAATAATGTGTATGTGTATGGATGGTACTAATCTTCATCTTTCATGTTCACTTTCTCTTTGATTATATACAACGGTCTGTTCTTGCTTTCGTCAAATATCCTTGCGATATATTCACCTGCGATACCGAGCATGATCAGCTGTATGCCTCCGATTATGAGAATTGCAACGATCGTCGATGCCCAACCTTCCTGCATATTTGTACCTGCCATCTTCCGTATTATGATCACTACCGCATATATGAAACCGATAATGGCCATTATAGATCCTACCCACTCAGACAGTTTAAGCGGCTTTGTGGAAAATGATGTGATCCCGTCGACTGAAAGTTTGAGCATCTTTTTCAGAGGATACTTTGTTTCTCCGGCAAATCTCTCTTCTCTTTCATAATATATGCCCGTCTGTTTAAAACCTACCCATGACACAAGGCCTCTTACATATCTGTTTCTTTCTGTTAGGTTTTTCAGGACATCGCTCACCTGACGGCTTATGAGCCGGAAATCACCTGTATCCACAGGTATTTCCACATCGCACATGCTCTTAAGAAATCTGTAAAACACCTTTGCGGTGAATTTTTTAAAGAAGGTCTCACCTTTTCTTTTTGCGCGTATTGCATATACAACATCATATCCTTCATTAAACTTGTCTATCATCTGAAGGACCACTTCAGGAGGATCCTGAAGATCCGCATCCATCACAATGACAGCATCGCCGATCGCGTTATCCATTCCTGCCGTGATTGCGGTCTGATGCCCGAAATTACGTGACAGCGATATCAGTTTCATATGCCTGTCTTCCTTACAATAACCTTTGACTATCTCTTCGGTCTTATCTTTACTTCCATCATTCACGAATACTATTTCATATTCGAATTCCTTATTGCTCATTACTGCGGTAACTCTTTTTATAGTTTCATGTATCACTTCTTCTTCGTTGTACAACGGGATAACAAGAGAATATAACTTACTCATTCTGCACACCTCATCAAACTCCATCAATATTGTTATTATACCTTTTTTTTGCTTTTGTTTATATAATATCTTGTTTTTGGCATATCATATACTAATTTATATAAACTTCAATATGCTGTTATAAAAATGAATATAAATCTGCATTTATTTCTCATCCTTATATTGACATAATTATATCAATATGATAATATTTAACATATTTCATACATTAACAATTATTTTTAAGGTATCAAGGGGGTAAATGATGGAGATCATTTATAGAAGATTCGGTAAAAGGGTCCATGATCAAAGGACAATAAAAGGCATTTCACAGGAAAAACTTGCGGAGATATGCGATGTGTCAACATCATATGTTGGGCTTATAGAGCGGGGAGAAAGAAAACCGTCTCTTGAGATATTGCTCGCTATCGCAAATACGCTTCATATAGGGACCGATGCGCTGCTCATCGATTCGATAGAACACATAGCTTCAACAAACAGAGAAAAGATAACAATGATGATTAATGATTTTGATGATATACAGATCAATACAACTTATGAGATCGTAAATCAGATACATACTTATATAAAAAAGAACAATACAGATTTGAACATAAAAGAATTCGACAGGATGCTGAACGATTAAGCCTCTTTTTCTACGGCTTTTATGCATTTATAAAGGGCATCTCTGTCCAGCATTACTTTATGACCGCATCCAAGACATTCGATCTTAAAGTCAACGCCAACGCGGATGACACGCCATTTCTGCGATCCGCAGGGATGCTCTTTTTTAAGTGTTACTATATCATTGACCTCTATATGTGGGTTCATTCTTCGATTTCGAACATTTCCTTTTCTGCTCCGCAGTCCGGGCATATCCAATCCAGGGGAAGATCAGAAAAGGGAGTACCTTCAGGAATACAGGATATATCATCTCCCAGCTCCGGATCGTAAACATAACCGCACATAAGACAAACGTATTTTTCCATAAATCAGTACCTCAAATATTACATATAAATTATATCACGTGTATAAGCAATTGTATTTAAAATGCAATACCGGTTATTCTATCGTTATCGTGTCAAGAAAACCCTGAAGAAAGGAAAGATCCTCATCGGAGTATGCGCCTATCATTATTGTCAGGAAATATCCGTTCTTAACTACAGCATACATATCGAACTTCACTGCGAAATCCGGCATTGTCAGGGTTATCATCCTGTTTGCGAATCTTCTTGAACCTATCCATACCTGCGACAGTGTCCCGCTGTCTACCACAGCATCCTTAACAGCCTCATAGATCGTGGTTTTGTCATAAACCATATATTCAAGATATGTATCCTTATCACTGTATCCGTATTTATTAGCATCCTCGACCGCGATCATGATATGTGAATTACCATCCATATTTTCGAGATCCTCTTCAGAGAAAAAAGCAAGATAAGTGGTGAAATCCTCAACCGCATCATCCTCATCTTCTTCTTCAATAAGATCGGTGATATTGAATTTCGTCGCCAGTTCCTCTTCTGTTGCGACATAGTAACCATCCGGGACCTTCATTGAAAATCCGAAATCCTCATTGATATAATATCCGTTTATTATCTCTCCCATGCTGATATCCTCAGGCTTTATGATCGCTGAAGGTCCTGCATTGCATCCTGTCAGCATGCACAGTGCCATAGAGGCCAATAAAATATAAATGAGTGCTTTTTTCATATACTATCTCCTATTTTCTCCACAGACAGTCCTGCTCCTGTTTGTTCATATGAAGGATCATACTCAATGATGCAGCCATATTTACGTTTCCTATTTTAACTATTAACAGGATAAAAAACAACCTAAACTTATTTGAAGCCGTTTCACATGCTTTTTAACAGCCAAAAATGCATGAGTAACCGATGGATAAAGGATTTTAGCGTATAAATATATTTACTTTACTATATATATCATATACAATGGAAATATCAAATCAAGGAGGGACTTAATGAATAAAGGTGAATTTATCAAGGCTATGGCTGGAAAATCAGGTTTAACGGCAAAAGACACAAAGAAAGCTTATGATGCTTTTGTAGCAGTTGTTGCAGAAACACTTAAGAAAGAGCAAAAGATTCAGCTTGCGGGTTTCGGAACATTTGAACTGAAACACAGGGCAGCAAGAAACGGTATCAATCCGTTGACTAAGAAAAAAGTCCGCATTAAAGCTTGCAAGGTGCCGGCTTTAAGATTTGGCAAAGCTTACAAGGCAAACTTCTGATCAACAGAAAAAACACAATACTGATTTATGAACCCGATATCATTTATATGGATCGGGTTTATATTTTTACCGCTTTTTTTATTTTACATCTTATTCAAAAGATGAATAATCAATACTCTTCTGACAGCAGGAAGTCCGCAATATGCATGGACTGAATCCCTTCATAGTTGCCGCCCGCAAACTCATCTGTGCGAAGAACATATTTCGGATAATTATCCCGTACAGTTAAGAGCCTTCCATATTCGCGTTGCCCGGTCTTTTCTGATGTTATCCCCTGAGCGACTTGAATATACAGTCTGTCACCGCCGTGAGTTGCCACAAAGTCGATTTCGCCATCAGCAAGCTGACCGATATATACCTCATAGCCGCGGCGTAATAGCTCTAAATACACGACATTTTCCAGCATAGCAGCAACGCTGTCGGGCGTGTAGCCCAACACGCTGTAACGTAATGCAGGATCTGCTACATAGAATTTTTCCTGCGTCTTGAGAATTTCTTTTCCCTGCAAGTCATAGCGTGCGCATCGGTGCAGAATAAACGCGCTTTCCAGTTTACTTAAATAATTGTAAACCGTTTCATTGTCAATGGTGCGACGTTCACTTTTCAGATACTTGGATATGGATGCTGCCGAAAAGGTACGCCCGATATTATCAAAAGAAAATTTAACAATCCGCTCCAACTGGTCAACCTTGCGGATCTGGTTGCGCATAACAATATCCGTGTATATCGTGGAATTGTAGATGTCATGAACAATCTCGTAGGCTTCATCCTGCGAATACTCTTTCAAATGGATAACGGGAAAACCTCCGTAACGCAGGTACCGGGCAAACTCAGCATGAACATTATCGGTGGTTCCATACTCCTTGCGGAAGTTCAGATATTCGGAAAAGGATAGCGGAAACACACGGAATTGAACATAACGCCCTGTGAGATAGGTGGAAATTTCCGAGGACATCATACGGGAATTTGAACCTGTTACATATATATCCACATCAAAATCGATCATAAATGAGTTGACTGCCTTTTCCCAATCCTTGACCTCCTGAATCTCGTCAAGGAACAAGTAAAATCGCTGTCCTGGAATTGAGTTACCCGCAATCTCATCGTAAAGCTGCTTGGCGGTTTTTATGTTGTCATATTGCATGGAGTCAAAGTTGTACTGGAGTATCTGCGTATCTTTAATTCCACGTGCCTTAAGGACATCAACAATCATCTTCATGATAGTTGACTTACCTGAACGCCTGATACCGGATAATATCTTGACGAATGGTGTATCTATATATGCCATAATTTTATCTAAATAATCTGGTCGAATAATCATAATAATCACCTGCCTTGTTAACAAGCATACCGTATGTCAGCCTATAAGTCAATACTTTTGCGGTTATAACCCTATAAACTCCGTATTTAAAGTAAGTTTTGCGGTTATAATCTACTCGTTCCTGTGCGTCATATTACCCATACATAATAAAGAGCAAGAAGATAAAACGGATATAGTACAAAAAAACTTAAGATTTTACTATAAACCCATAAGGCATTTACCTTATACTCAGTTATGAACTTGGGATTAAAATTCTGTGGAGGTTTTTTCAATGAAAAGAAACATGTTAGAATGGCGTGACGAAATGATTCGTTCCACGCGCAAAAAAGCATTACCGATTCTTTCTTTCCCTTCTATACAAATCATGGGTATAAGCGTTATTGATCTTATTTCCGACAGCAGGAAACAGGCGCAAGGAATGAAATTAGTTGCAGACAGGACGGATGCCGCGGCTTCTGTCAGTATGATGGATTTATCTGTCGAAGCGGAATGCTTCGGTTCGAATATCCGGTTTTCCGATGGTGAGGTGCCTACGGTAATAAGCAGAATAGTGACATCAATGGAAGATGCTGAGAGACTTGTTGTACCGCAGGTGGGCACAGGCCGTACCGGTCTATATATAGAAGCCATAAAGGAAGCAGTCACTTTAATTGCAGACCGGCCTGTGTTTGCCGGTGTTATCGGGCCATTTTCGCTTACCGGACGATTAATGGATGTCAGTCAGGCAATGCTTAACTGTTATGATGATCCGGATATGGTAAAGTTTCTATTGGAAAAGGTAACAGCTTATATCATAGAATTCATTAAAGCGTACAAAGCCGTAGGCGCAAACGGGATCGTGTTGGCAGAGCCTCTTGCCGGTATCCTTTCTCCTGCACTTTCGGAGGAGTTTTCCTGTGCTTATGTCAAAAAAATCGTTGATGCCGTACAGGATGAGAATTTCATTGTTATATATCATAATTGCGGCGGCGCAACAATACAGATGATTGATGCTATCCTTGCCACCGGTTCCGCAGCATATCATTTTGGTAATGCTATAAAGATGAAGGAAATGATGACACACATTCCTGCTGATACTTTAACGATGGGCAATGTCGACCCGGCCGGGCAGTTCCGCAACGGGACGCCGGAATCGATCCGTGAAGCTTCATTAAACATACTGAACGAATGCAGCAGATATCCGAATTTCGTTATTTCATCCGGTTGCGACATTCCCCCGTTATCTAGGTGGGAAAATATTGATGCCTTTTTTGAAGCTGTAAAAGAATTTTACGGAAATGTATAACGGGAACCATTGTTCATCTTTACTGTTCAGTTTATACTTTGATTTTATGCAGGTTAGGATCGTATTTATATGACGGTCATAGAAAAACAGATACCGGCTTAATGCCGGTATCCGTATGAACAGATATTTATATTTCTGGAGCTGACAAGCAGAATCGAACTGCCGACCTCTTCATTACCAATGAAGTGCTCTACCGACTGAGCTATATCAGCGACTTTTCACATTATAACATACAAATCGCGTTCTTCAATCCTCTTTACGTAAAATATCTCTTACTTTTCTCTTGACCCTCTGAAGCCCGTTATCTATAGCTTTCCTGTCCTTACCGAGCTTATTGCACATGAAGGTCATGGTGTGGCCTTCTATCAGCATATCCAGTATCGACTTTTCCAGACCGCTCATATGCGATCCGAGGTCATCCTTGAGTTCTGCAAAATTTTCCTCCTCATAAAATATCCTTTCAGGATCGTACTCATCGTCGGGCAGGTCCACATCACCTTCGACAGGTTCATTGTCTTCGTTTTTTGCCCCACTCAATGAAACATATTCATTCAGTATCTTGTGTTTCTTTCTGTTTGCACCTCTTATGGCAGATATCATCTGCCGGTCAACGCACAAAGATGCAAATGTGCCAAAAGACGCAGCATTTTTTTCATCATATGACATAACAGCCTTAAACAGGCCTACCATCCCCTCCTGGATAAGGTCATCCCTGTCAGCACCGATCAGATAAAGACCGTTGGCTCTCTTTCTGACAAGTACGGAATACTGTCTGAGTATGTCATCCATTGCTCTTTCATTTCCGTTTTTTGCGTTCCTGATGATTTCATTTAAAAAGTCCGTCATCTTCCCTGATCCTCTTGAGTTTCCTTTTCTGTTCGCTGTCAAGTGTGTCTATTATAAAGTTCTTTGTTTTATTATCCGGTTTCGCATTTTCTTTTCTGTGTCTGGACAATTCAGATCTCAATTCTTTAGCGGTCATCCTCAGTGCGCCTTTAAGGAATACAGCCTTCTGCTCCAGGTAATCTCCGGTCACGACCGTTATCCTGTCGGCAAATTTATTTTCTACCACATATCTCTCTATAAAAGTATCCGCTGTCTGATTATTTCCTGTGTATATGACCCGTAAGTTGTCATAATTCACAAGTGAGCCTTTCCCTTCCGGGACAAGATATGCATCGAATACGACTGTTATGCGGAAATCGGTATATCCCTGGTAATCGGACAGCATTTCCAACAATATCTCTCTGTTGTGTTCGAGGGTATTTGTTTCCTTGAAAATATCCCTCCAAGCATTTATTATATTGTATCCGTCGACCATCAGGTATTCCATTACTTGACTGTCTTGCCGTTTTGTCTCTGTCTGAGCGCTTCGAATATCACTATTGCCGCTGCACATGAAGCATTGAGCGAAGTCATGCTTCCTACCAGAGGTATATTCACTGTAAAATCACAGTTTTCGGATACCAGCCTTGACATGCCTTCTCCTTCGGACCCTATGACTATCGCAAGAGGCCCTTTCAGATTCGCGTTATAGTATGTACTGTCAGCATCCTGATGCGTGCCGCATATCCAAAGGCCTGCTTCTTTCAATTCCTCTAAAGCTCTTGTTATATTTGTGACCCTTGCCACCTTTATATTCAGCAGTGCTCCGGCACTGGCTTTCACTGTCGTAGGAGTGACAGGCGCGGATCTGTGAAGAGGTATTATGATGCCGTGTGCCCCTGCTGCCTCAGCGCTTCTGGCAATAGCTCCAAGATTCATGACATCCTCTATCTGGTCTAAAACTATTATGAAGGGATCCTCATTCCTCTGTTTTGCTATTTCCAATAGGTCGCTTACTTCCTTGAATTCTATCGGAGAGATATATGCTACGACTCCCTGATGGGAAGCGCATATGGAATCCAGCTTCTCCACCGCGACTTCTTTTACAGGTATACCCTTTTTCTTTGCGTCTGACAGTATTTTAAGTATCGATCCTTCTTTTTGTCCCTTCGATACAAGTATGCGGCTTATGAGTTCATCCTGTTTTATGGCTTCCATCACGGGATTTCTGCCAGCTATAACGCTTATATTCTCTTTTTCTTTATCTCTCTCATCCATCTAATCTTCCAACATGATACCCAATAGGTAGTCAAGCCTTTCATATTTTTTACTTACATACAGATAACCTATCAGCGCTTCGAGTGATGTGGCATGATTATGGTCCGCGGCATCAGCGTTTTTTGGCTTACTCTTGGATTTTGCATTTCTTCCCCTGTGCACATAATTTATTTCATGTTCATCCAGAAGAGGAATGATCTTAACAAGGCTTGCTTTCTGGCTTGCTGCATTCACCTTTTTTACAGTATTCAGATGAAGCGCATTGGGAAGGAAATTGCCTTTCGCAAAAAGATGCTCCCTGACATAAAGCTCATATACGGCATCCCCAATATACGCCAGGCTCAGTATGGGCATATCAGATATATCTTTAACTTCAAGATCCTTGAAAAACATCATATCTCCTTTTCTGATATATATGCGGCGATATCGCAAGCCATATAGTTATCGCCATATTTCTTCAAAAGGGCATTCACCATGTCTTCTTTTTTAAATCTTACATCCGCAAAACAGTTCGTAAGACCTGATATAAAGCATTCATCCATAGCATCGGAAAATACTGCATTCTTTGTTATGATACCGTTTTTAGAAGACAGATGTATTTCGATCCCGCCCCATGGAAAACGTGTGACCCATTCCGTGTCAAATGCGGGAGCTTCCCCGTATCTGTATTCCCATGATGAATATGTTTTATATATCCTGTCTATCTCTTCTTTGTCCAATAATGCATCAAGACAGTTTTTATCTTTTCTTACGTCATAAATATCAGCCTCGCCGTACTGTGCTATGAACTTTTCGATGAGCTTATCTTTGAGATCATCAACGGTAATGGAGTCGTTGTATTCCTTAAGATTCCTTATCCTGCCCTGTACGCTCTTTATGCCTTTGGCCATCATCTTTTCCTTGCTGACCTGAAGATATTTTCCGAGCTTTTCCTTATCCACATCAACAAGCAGTGTGCCGTGATGCAAAGCTCTGGTCCTTCGGTATGTGAAAGCATTACCGGATATTTTACCTTCATCAGTGACTATGTCGTTCCTGCCCGTTGCATACGCCTTGACACCGTATTCCTCTAATGCACTTACTATTACCTTTGCCTGTTCGGTAAAGTTCTGTTTTTCCCTGTCAAGAATAAAGGAAAAATTAAGATTCCCGAGGTCGTGATATACGGCTCCGCCGCCTGTAGATCTTCTTGCTAGCTTTCCGTCTTCACTTTCAAGGAGTTCGGTCCGGCATTCCCTCCACGGATTCTGGTTCTTTCCTATCACGACGGTATTCGCATTCTGCCATAGGAACAGGACAACGCTTCCATCGGGAGTCATCGAAAGAAGATATTCCTCTAAAGAAAGGTTATACCAGGGATCGTACGTATTATTTACTATTACGATATTTTTCATTCACTGATCCCCTTTCTTTTTGAATGACAGTTTATTTTCGCTGCTTTCGATCAGTCTTTTTATATTTCCCCTGTGCATGAATATGGTAAGGATGCAAAGCACACACATACAGATGATAAAAAACAGGTCATGCCTGAAAACCACTGACATGAAGGGCGCCAGGATCATACCGATGATAGATCCCAATGATACATATTTTGTTGCCGCTACTATCAGTATGAATACTCCCAGTCCGATGAGCGCTATCCTGTAATCGCAACAGAACAGTACCGAAAGCGATATAAGTATGCCTTTACCACCTTTAAACCCAAAGAACACCGGGAATATATGCCCTATCACAGTAAACAGTCCGCTGATAATGGCACCGTGATCTGAATCCTGTATCACAAGATAACCTATGCCGGTCGCTAAAACACCTTTAAGTATGTCCATTACCAATACCATGATCGCTGCTTTTTTCCCCAGCACACGAAGAGTATTGGTCAATCCGGCATTTTTACTGCCTTCATTGCGTACGTCTTTTTTATACAGTTTTGAAACAAGTATCGATGAGTTCAAAGAACCGATGCCATATCCGATAAAACATAACACCAAATACTTCCATATCATTGATCATGCTCTCTTTCGCGTATCATGAACCGAATGGGCGTACCTTCAAAGTCGAAGGTTTCCCTTAAGTTGTTGCTTATATATCTTTCATATGAAAAATGCATAAGATCCTTGTCATTTACGAACAGTATGAAAGTCGGAGGCTGCACGGCCACCTGAGTCATATAGAAGATCTTGAGCATCCTGCCTTTATCAGTTGGAGGCTGCACCATTGCACATGCGTCATTTATGACATCGTTAAGGACTCCTGTCGGTATGCGCCTCTTTGCATTCGTGTATACTTTGTTGATCAGAGGATACAGATTTACTACCCTCTGCCCTGTAAGCGATGACATCGATATGACGGGAGCATACTGCATAAAAGGAAGCGCTGACCTTACCGCGGATACATAAGCGTTGTATGTCTTTGTATCTTTCTCGACAAGATCCCACTTATTCAAAGCCACAATAATAGCTTTACCCTGATCATGGGCATATCCTACTATCTTTGAATCCTGTTCGGTCACGCCGTCAACAGAGTCTATCATCATTATACATACATCAGCTCTTTCTATTGCAGTCCAGGATCTGATGACGCTGTACTTTTCGATGTCATTGAATATCCTGCTACTCTTTCTTATACCGGCAGTATCGATAAAAATGTATTTTTTATCTTCCTTGATGACTTCAGTGTCCAGCGAATCCCTTGTCGTTCCCGCTATAGGGCTGACGATCGCCCTTTCTTCTCCCACAAGCCTGTTCAGAAGAGATGACTTACCGGAGTTCGGTTTCCCTATTATTGCTACCTTGATCGCATCTTCATCGACAAGCTCATCGATGTCCGGCGGAAAATACCCGCTGACTTCGTCAAGAAGCTCTCCTATCCCAAGTCCGTGTACAGACGATATCGGAAATACTTCCCCGAGCCCCAGGTTGTAGAATTCATACAATTCCGGCGGAGGCGTACCCGGAAGGTCTACCTTGTTCACTGCAACGACTATAGGTTTCCCTGATTTATGCAGTAATGCCGCTACTTCCATATCCCCTGCCGTTACTCCGGTCGTTATATCGGTCATGAAAATTATGACATCAGCGGTATCTATTGCGACCTCCGCCTGTCTTTGCATATGCTTGTATATTTCATCTGAAGCAGAAGTCTGTATACCGCCTGTGTCGATCAGTATATAATCACGGCCCCTCCACTCGCATTTTGTATATATCCTGTCACGGGTAACGCCGGGAGTATCTTCCACTATCGATATCCTTTTTCCTGCAAGATGATTAAAAAATGCTGATTTGCCAACGTTAGGCCTGCCTACCACTGCTACTATCGGTTGTGTCAATTTTATATTCTGCCTTTCAAATAAGTTGCATAAATAATACCATATAGGGGGGCATTATACAAGAAAATGGTGAAAACCATTACGCTGTATTTACCTCTACCTGATGATACTTTCCACAAAATCATGCCCGTTATTCATCACAGGAGTGACTTTGACTTTCAGGTACTCTTCCATCTGCTTCCTGGTCATACCATCTAAAAAGACATCCTCATCTGCCTTGAACATGCTTTTTGAAAGCAGCAGCTCGCTTCCGAGATCTTTATTATTCAACTGGGTTATGACATCCTGTCCTGCAATAAGCCCTGTGACAGTCACGCTGCGCCCGAAGAAATCATTTTCGATCGGGTATATATTGACCGTTATATTTTTAAATACATTCTGTATGCTTTCGACAAACTGCCTGATATATCCGTATACCAGGGTCCCTGTCGCAATACTGATCTTTTTCTTTTTGGAAAATCCGAATGGGCAGGATCTCCTTATGCCGTTTTTCAACTCTTCAAGATGATCACATATTTCCTGTCTGAAGCTTGATAAAAGGCCTACCCCGTTTTCTATCTGCGGGAAACCGTCATATTCATCATGATCCGGTATGTCTCGCTCTGCCTTTATATATATTTCGTCGGCAATATATGCGAAATTGATCCCCATCTCTTCTTTACAGTATTTCTGGAAATTCACGACCTGATCTATGACTTCGATGCAATCCCTCTTTTCAAATGACGCTAAAGGGAACAGCCCCTCACGGTATTTTGTTATACCGACAGGTACTACCGATACACTTTTGACTGCAGGGTGCATTGATTTGAGATCCCTGAGAGTCCTGTCAAGATTTTCTTTATCGTTGATGCCTTTAACAAGCACTATCTGGCAGTTCATATCGATGCCCGCATCCTTGAGTATGGCCATCTTTTTTAAAACATCGCCCGCAAATCTGTTGTTGAGCATCATGCATCTGATATCAGGATCCGTGGAATGGACTGAGATATTGACAGGCGAGAATTTCATTTTCGCTACTCTTTCGACTTCTTTAAAAGACATGTTCGTCAGGGTCACATAATTTCCTGTCAGGAAAGACAGTCTTGCATCGTCATCCTTGAAATAACAGGTCTCTCTCATTCCTTTTGGAAGCTGGTCTATGAAGCAGAAGATGCATTTGTTCTGACAGGACTTCTCATCGTCTATAAGCTCCTTATCAAATTCCATGCCTAGATCATCATCCGGTTCCTTTTCTATCTCTATATCGTATTCTTTTCCTGTTTCCCCGGATCTGATCCTTACCAGGATGACTTCATTTGATATCTGATACTGATAATCAAATATGTCCGTGATGTCTTCACCGTTAACGGACAGTAAAAAATCACCGGATCTTATTCCGGCTCTTTTTGCGATACTTCTGTTTAAAACTGTTTTGATCCTTATTTCCATTTACAACAAAAAGGCGATATTTTGTATCGCCTTGTCAATTTACTTCTTCTCTTCTGCTACTTTGACAACTTCTTTTCCATCATAGTATCCGCATTCAGGGCATACTCTGTGCTGAAGCTTAAGAATGTGGCATTGCGAGCATCTTACTAGATTCGGTGTCTTCAATTTGTAGAAAGTCCTTCTTTTATGTTTCCTCTGTTTCGATATCTTATGTTTAGGTAGAGCCATTTTACACCTCCTATATTATCTGTTTATTGTTTGAACATATCCTTCAGCCCGTCAAAATCGGAGTTTCCTCTGTTTTTCATCAGACAGTCGCATTGGGCATCATTCAAGTCACATCCGCAAACAGGACATAATCCTTTGCAGTCATCCTTACATAATATCCTTCTCGGGATATTCAAGTATATGGCGTCGATCACGGCTTGCGTAATATCCAGCATGTATCCTGAATATTCATAACTGTTCAAGCTCTTCGGACTGTTCGCGGGTTCGAAAATCTCTTCCATATCTATCGAGAAAGGTTTTTCAACATCCTTCATGCATCTGTAGCATTTTGCCGACAAAGCACCTTTTATGTTGGCTGTCACAGTCAGGATGCTTTCCAGAAACTTTACGCTTCCTTTTATATGCATCTTTCCGACGAAATCTATCTGTGACATGCCACCGCCAGTTTCATGACTATCCAGATCCATCTCGTACTGCAGAACAGCACCATTTCTCTCTATTATATCGGTTATGTCAATCTTCATATCATTTCCTTCCAAAAACCGACAACCACTATTATATTGTCACCGATTTTCGTTGTCAAGACAATTTTGGTTATTACTTGATGCTCTCAAGTACTTTTCTGCACTGGCGGGCAATTTCCAGCTCCTCATTTGCGGGTATAACCAGAATTCTGACATTAGCTTTGTCTTTACTGATATCTGCCTCGCCATGAGCGCTGTTGTTCTTCTTTTTGTCCAGCTTTATTCCGAAAATATCCAGATCCTTTGTTATAAGCTCCCTGGTATATGCGTTGTGCTCTCCTACGCCGGCTGTGAAAACAAGCGCATCTATCCCGCCCATGACTCCGACATACTCACATATATACTTCTTTACTCTGTATGCGAAAATGTCCATGGCAAGCTTCGCTCTCTTGTTGCCTTCGTCCTTTGCCTTTAT
>Ga0172381_10003339_pt1 | contig 17058 bp, 16 predicted proteins | sample Leawel6488metaG_FD_119754 | JGI IMG/M metagenome (GOLD analysis project Ga0172381, IMG submission 119754) | Leachate microbial communities from a municipal landfill in Southern Ontario, Canada - Leachate well 64-88 metaG | ecosystem: Engineered > Solid waste > Landfill > Unclassified | place... | reverse complement strand
CTTTTAACTTCATATATTCTTTTATCAACAATCAATCCAGGAATACTAACTTTGGAGACTCTTAATTTGGGAGGGTCAACCATGACACCACCGACCACTAATCCTCCAGACATTGTTAAAAAAATAACCAATTATTCGTTTGATGAAATACCAATCGGAACAATAACTGAAGCCGTGCTGGCCGCTACTTCGTCAAAGACTAACGCTCTCCCCTGCTATGAGTACGAACACAAAGCATATGATAGTAACGACAATCTCATTATTGGAAATACCATTGACAGAAATGGAGATGGAACAATAAATGAAAAAGATGCGATGCTAGATAAAGATAACTTTTATTGCATCAAACTTCTAGATGATGCCATTAAGCAGAAAATAGAAGTTCATCTTAATGGCCTAATCAGCGAGCTAGACACCTTAATGAAATCGGGCTGTTCTTGCAAGAGAGCTTATCACAGTTCCTTTCCTCCTAACTATCCGGCCGAGGGAGAAATAAGACAAGGCGGGCCTAAATGTTATTGTCCTTACGGAGTTTCATTCTGCCGATGCTGCGGATCAAGAGAGGGCTGTACCGCTGCTCCTTTTAATCCATATTCTGTTAGCGAGGGAGGATTTAAGCAGTACGAATATGATACTTGCGGAAATAGAGCGGCAATCGATTGTAAAAGACAAGAGATAAGAGAGCTAATGAATGGAACCAAGCCAGATCAGGGCTGCTATACAGAAGAATACATAAAAGAAAAAGCTCCTTTCAATCTTTTAACGATTAAAGACGGAATCAATCGCTTAAATGCTTTTAAAACCTATTACGACAATCAAGTTAAAGAATTAGAAACAGCCGAATTAAAAACGAAAGAGCCCTACGGAGAGAGAATGACTTTAGCGGAATTGTATAATAATGTGGAAACCAGAAGCGGCGTCTCTGTAACTAAAAATACCTTTGGCGATTACAATATTGCTAGGTATTGTCGAGCATCCAATTGTAAAGACGGTGTTTGTAAACTTAGTACGGAAAATAGAGTTTGCAAGATGGATGGAACTCAAGAATTCTATAATTATGCTGGAGATGGAGCAACCTTTTATTACAACACGTCTTACAATGCAGCCTACAAAGAAGAGAATTATCTGATAGATCAAAAAGACAACAAGTGCAATATTAAAACCCAAGATATGAAAAAGGAAATGTATGGTGGACTGATTCGTATCGGAGAAGTCGTTGACTACACTGAAGCCTGGGGCAAAGAAGTTTCAAAGAGGATTGATAATTTAAAAACAGAAGTTCAAGGAATGTATAGTACTGGGATGTCGATATATAGCTTCCCCGATAGTTGTACTAGTGGTAATTGCACCAACAGTAGTGCAAACAAAAATAATGTCTGTGTCTCTCCTGGTTGTTGCCATGATTGTGGAGAGGGGTGTAATTGTAGCAGTGTAAGTATTGGTAGCTGTAGGGAGTGTGAACCAACGGAAACTATTTGTGCGGTCAAGGAGGTTAACGGAAGCTGTTCTCAAAAAGTGAAGGGATCATATTCTGGATGTTCATCTTTCTGTGGTGGCTGGACTCCCAGCGTTGATCAGGTGCAGAGAGATTATTGGACTTGTCCCTACAGAAACCTTTACAGCCTCATTAAAAGCTTGTATCAAGGCCGAGCCATAGAAGCTTCTTGTTACGACGAAACAAAAGATGAAGCCGAAGCAAGTTCAAGGGCATCAAATCTAGGCCAAGTAGGATATGTTCAAAAAATGAATCAAAGAGAGGCAATGTTGTTTGCTTTAGCTTCAGTGGGAGAAATAACTGAATACCCGATTAAGAATTACGAAGACGTTACGAAAGTAGATCTTTTCTCAAAGGTTTTTTCTGATGCTAGTTATTTAATCCCTAGCAGTTACGACGATTTAAAATGTGATGCGAAACTAACCTCTCAAAACAGCGTAGAAAACAGATTTGTATTGTTTGATATGTTAAGCGAATCCAGAGAAAGACTAACTGGCTGTGTAACAGGATATAGCTATCCTTACAAACAGTTATCCGATAGCGTCAGAATAATGAGCTGTTATGAGTTAGCTAATACTAAATTGACTATTCCCCCTCCAGGGATACCCTATGTCGACACGAAGGGAGCGAAGGATAAGGATGGGAATCCGATTCCTTCGTATTATGACTGCTATCCCTACAACAGCAGTGCTTTAACAGCCACAGAAAAACAAGCTTGTTTCTATAATATTAATCGTACTGGAACTGAAGAAAATAAGGGATGCTTAACAATTACTAAAAATTATATGGACAATTATTATTGTTGCCAGTAATATTAATATATATGAACAAAAAAACACTTTTAGCAATTGCCTTTCTTTCTCTTGTCTCTCTCCCTGTTTTTGCGATGGACTACCCTCAATTTGGTGGCATCACGCTTAATAAGGATACGACAGCGGCGCAATATATAATTTACTTTTTTAATCTAGCGGTAGCTATCGGAGCCTTTATCGCTGTAATTATGGTAATCATGGCGGGAGTGGAGTGGGTTACTTCAGCAGGAAATCCTGGAAAGGTAGATTCGGCTAAAAAGAAAATTGTAAATACTCTTTTTGGTGTTTGTGTTCTTCTAGGATGTTATTTTATTCTAGATACAATTAATCCCGAATTAACAAATATTAAAATCAATGATTTGAATTGTGAAAACGGAATAGTTTTGTCGGTTTTGCAAGAAAAGGATCAAAAAGTGAAAGATGTATGTATTGATGCTGGTCATAGTAATATTACAGATACGATTATAAGCACCAAGAAATGGAATTTTCCTGAAGGCTATTTGCTGAAAGCCTATGCCTACACGGGAGCTAATTATTCTGGGACAATAACCGAATTTAATTGTAAGTCTGGAGCCTGTAGCGGATCAATTCCTACCGATACAAAATCAATCTACCTTTTAGTGAGCACTCCCGGCATTTATCTATATGATGCAACCGATTTCAAGCCAGGGACTAAAGGCTATCCCCGCTTTACCTCATCAAGCGTTGACGATCTAGCAAAACTAGGAAGTTTTGATAACTTCACAAAATCAATAGACATAGTCAATCCTGACCAAACAAAACAAGCGATTCAATATCAAGCAGTCGTTTTTGATAGTCAAAACTGGAAAGGAAGATGTGCTTTTGTTGCTCAGCCAGTTGCTAGTACAGGCCAAGCCACTAATGGGTATTATACTGATAATGTGACAAACATTTCTTCAATTATAGTTTCCAAGGCTAATACCAACCAGGCAGATATTTATAAAGATCGAGGATACGTTATTCTCTACAGCAAGTCCAACTGTGGAAAATCAAGCGTAGATGCAGCAGCTAGCGAAATTAAGTCTTGCTCTATTCCGATAGAAGCCTATGCAAGCGGACAAGTTAACGTGTCCGCTTGTTCAGAATTTAAACCTGGCGACGAAGTTATGTCCTTTGAAATTACAGGCGCGGCGGGATTGGTTTTAAGCACAGCGGCAAAAGATGAAAAAAACGCTAAAACATATTGTCAGTATTTTAGTAAAAAAGACTTAGGAGGAGGAACTTGTTTATCAATAATAGATACTTCTATTTTTACAGTCGGAGGAGATACACCCAAATCTTATATAGTCATACCAGATAATTAAAATGAAAAAAACAGGAGCTACATTTTTACTTTCTATGCTGGGAATATTAGCTATCTCCCCTGTTTTTGCAATGGACTATCCGACGATTGCGGGAATAACAATCTCTGCCACAACTTCCGCTGCCGAGTACATTGTTTACTTCTTCAATTTAGCAATTGCTTCCGGAGCTTTTATCGCTGGCGTAGTTCTCTTTATGGCTGGCGTAGATTATATGTCTGCCCGTGGTGAGCCAGCTAGGCTATCCGATGCCAAGAAAAAGATTACCGATGCTTTTATCGGACTAACAGTATTATTGGCTTCTTTTATGATTTTAAATATTATTAACCCTCAGTTAACCAATATTACAATTGATCAATTAGAGAATACTGCGGAAGTAGAGGTAGTTATCCCCGAAGGAACAGGAGTGTATCTTTATGACTCCCCTAATTATGTCTCTACGGTAGATCCATTAAGAGTAACTGGAGTGATGCCTAATTTTTCAGAAAAAGGCTTCAACAGCAAGGCTCAATCAATTAAGTTTGTTAATCCTAGCGAAGGATTTAAATTTGGAGCGGTTATCTTTGCCAAAACCGCGGTTTCGGATTCGGGTTCTGGCTTTGAATTGAGAGGAAACTGTGCCTTTCTTTTAAATAGTATTCCTGATTTAGGCAGCGCTAGCGGAAATGAGAATAATCCTGCAATTGGCAATAACAGCCTTTCTTCAATTCTTGTTTTTAAAACTAAAAATAGTGCAGCCAGTGTTAAGCTGTTCAATAGCCCAAACTGCAAAAAGAGGACCGATGATTATGGCCCTCAAAACGACATCGACAATATGTGCACTATTAATAGCAGTAGTGGGTTTGTAGACCTTGCCCAAGCCTGTCCCAACTTTAAGGGAGATATTTTTTCAATACAAACTAGTGGCAATGTGGGAGTGTTGTTTAAAGCAGCAACAAGCACGGCCGCGGGAAGATGCCAGTTTCTTGAGTCTAATAACAGCGGCTGCATTAATACTCCTAAATATGGATACACTTACAGTTTAAGTATTGATAAATACGCTCCCTCTGTTACCCCTAAATCTTTTATGCTTTTCCCTTTAGTAAAGTAAACAAAGAGTTCCATTGGTTTAAAGACAATACCTCTGCCCTCTCCCCTGGCTTAAGATTGTTATCTTCAAGCCATTTTCTTATCACCTCTCTTTCTATCTTCAATTCTTTAAATAGATTGCCGATTAATTGTTTTCTTGGGTGTGAGAAACCCGCTTTAATCAATTTAAAATATTCGTCATTCTTTTTAACTCCTTTGGGAGTGATACGGATAAAGACACTATCAATTTTAGGTGAAGGATAGAATGATCCTTTGGGGACAGTGAATAGTATCTTCGGGTTGGCGTAGTATTGAACCGCAATAGCAAGGATAGACATATCTCCTGGCTTGGCACAAATCCTCTGCCCCACCTCTTTTTGAATCATTAAGAAGATGTCTTCAGGGGGGTTCTTAATTTCTAGCAAATTCCTGATTAAAGCTGAGGTTAGATAATATGGGATATTGGCGATAACTTTGTATTTTTTAGGTTTGATATCCAGCTTGTCATTGCTAAATAGCTTAAGGATGTCTTCATTAATGATTTTCACATTTTTGATGCTTCCTTCTTCTAGTTTTTGGTTTAGAGCCTGGACCATTTCTTGGTCCTTTTCGATACAGAGGATATCTTTGGCGGTTTTAGCCATTTCTAGGGTTATCGCCCCCAAACCAGGCCCTACCTCGAGGATAACATCATTAGGCGAAAGGCTAATAGAAGCCATGATTTTCCTAATCTGGTTCTTGTCGGTGAGAAGGTTTTGTCCTAGTCCTTTTTTGAGTCTTACTGTTTCCATAACTGTATTATACACGACCTTTTTGATTAATAAAGGGGGCCAAATTCAATGTGGAAAACTTCGTTGACATCTGCGTAGATAGGTCTAAAATATATATTATCCAGCGGGAAACCCTGGAATTAAGAATTATTAGTTATTGAGTGAATTTCAGTAGAAACCATGCAATCAAAGATTATTCTTATTCAAGAAAATATTAAAAAAACTATAGAGAAAGTAGGTAAAAAAAGGCTCTTTTTGGCCTTTTTTGTACTTTTCTGTTTGTGGGGCATGGTTTTCCTTAATCAGGATACAAACACTGCTAAAACGAGCGTTTCTAAGCTTCAGGACAGCTTTTTGAACCTTGAATCAGCCTTCCAACCTATTACTAACAATCTAATCTTTGAACAGGGGAAAATCCTATCTGCCTTGCCATCTCCCCTGTTTGTTTCATCAGAGACCCTTGGGTCTTTGTTTGATGAAGAGACCTCTAGCAAGGATATTATTAAACACGTAGTAGCCGATGGAGAATCGCTAGCTTCTATTGCGGAACAGTACAATATATCAGCCGAAACCATCCTTTTAGCTAATGAGTTAGACAGCGCTAAAATCAAGCCTGGCCAAGAGCTTATGATTTTACCAGTTAATGGGATCATTCACATGGTTGAAAAAGGAGAAACCTTGGCTAATATCGCTAAAACTTACAGCGCTGATAAAGAAGAGATTATTGGCTACAATGATTTATCGGCCGAAGGAGATGTCTTTATTGGAGATGTTTTGATTATTCCTAATGGAAAGATGCCGAAGAAGGTTACCCCTACAACCAATGCTCCAATTCAGAGCTATGCCCAGACGGTTTTGCCTAATTCATACTTTATCGTTCCAACCATGGGAACAGTTTCTCAAGGAGCTCACTATTCATATAGTTCAAGCGGAAAGGCTTACTATACGTCTATTGATATTTCTAATGCGATTGGAACGCCAATTGTAGCCGCAGCCGGAGGCCAGGTGCAGATTGTGAAGAACAAGTGGCCCTATGGAAACTATATCACTATTCTTCATCCTAATGGTGTCGTAACCGTTTATGCCCACATGAGCTTCTTTGCTAGAGGTATAACTTCTGGATCAACAGTTTCTCAAGGCCAGATTATCGGATATATGGGTAACACCGGATATGTTATTAGGGGCGTTGGAGGCACTGGTTCTCATTTACACTTTGAGACTAGAGGGGCAGCTAATCCGCTATTGGCTGTGTACGGACGAGGAAGCAAAGTTTCTTATTAACAAAAAAGGCCGAACAAGAGTTCGGTTTTTTGATAGAAAAAAGAAGGGTTATTCCCCTTCTTTCTTGCAAGCATCGTGTTTACAGTTGCAAACATTACAGGTTTTAGCTTCAGGTAGAGCGACTAATCTTTCTTCTGGTATCTCACACTCGCAATCAGGGTTGCCGCAGTTTTCGCATTTACCGTAGGTTCCATTTTCTATTTTTTCTAAAGCGATATTAACATCTCTTAAACTTTCTTCTAAGGAATGTTCAACGGGCAAGAGGTTTTCATACTCCTCTACCTCATCAACCTTATCCTCAGGAGAGTCAGTTATTTGAGGATATTCGGTTTGCCAGTTGTCATCGCTTGTTTTAGTAGCAAAGCTTTTTAACTGTTCTTCCAATTCCCTCTTTTTTTCCTCAAGGTCGTTTTTTCTTTGAGCTATAAATTCTGGTGTCATATTTTTCCTAATAATTTAAGAATGACCGCAACTAACAAGAAAAATATTAATGCTATTACCAGCCTAACTAATATTTTAGAAGTTGGAGTTAGTTTTTTAGCCATGTTTGTTATTTAATCTTTTCTTCAATACTTAATAATTCTTCTTTAATTTGCTTAATCTGGGCAGAAACTTCTTGGTACTTTTCTTTGATAATCTTTCTTTTGTCTTCTAGGTCTTTAATCTTGTCTTCTATCTCCCAGCGATCCTTTTCCAGCTTTCTTCTAGCTTCTTCGGCGGTTCGTCTTCTTAATTCAATATCTCTTAAGATAACCTCATCAGCTGTTTCGTCTTGTCTTCTTTCGAGAATTTTGATTTCATCCTCAACTGCCTTTTCTCTTAACCCAATATCAGTCAATCCCTTATCTGATTTATCTCTTTGCTTGGTATTGTCAAACATCTCTCTTTTGATGTCTTCAACCGCTTGATTTAATGGGCTCAATCTTTCTTCTAGGTCTTTCTTTGTTTGTCCCAGGATGATTCTATCTCTATCTCTCTTGAATATTTCTAATTGTTGAATAGTATCTTTTTCTTTGGCGATGACTTTTTCCGCATTTAAATCGCACTCTCTTATCTGGAGTCTTAATGATTTGATTTCATCTTCCTTGTCGTACTTTTCTTTTTCAATACCATTTCTTTCGTCTTCTACTCTCCATCTTTCTTTTTCAATGGCTCTTTTTTCTTCTGGCGTTTGAGCTAGTCCTTCCCTATTTTCTAAATCCTTCTTGATTTCATCAGTTTTGTTTTTCTTTTCAAGAATTAAGTCTAGCTTCTTTTTGATATTTTCTATTTCGTCTTCAATTTCCATTTTTCTTTTTTCAAAAGGAGCTTTCTCTTCATTGATTCCTTTTAAGACTTCTTCTAGTTCAAAAGTTGCCTCGGCTATTTTTGTTAGCTTCTCTTCATTCTCATCAATTAGCTTTGCTTCCTTGGCTGTTTCTTTTGCTTCTTCTAGTCCTAATTCTTCAGCGCTAGGAATCTTTTCCGCCTCTTCTAGCCCCAACTCTCTGGCGCTGGGCATCTTCTCTGGTGCCTTTATCTCTGGTTCGGGAGCTAACTCTTCAATTGGTAATAGGTCGGGAATTTGTTCGACTGGCTGTTCGATTTCTTCTGGTTTTGGCTCAGTAGCTAACTCTTCAACTGGTAGCAAGTCAGGAACTTGCTCTGTTTGTGGTTCTAGTTCAGCGACTTCAGTTGCTTCTTCTGGCTTTGGGAAGTCCATAAAAGCAATCGGAGCTGGTTCGGTTTTTTCAGGAGCAGTAGTTTCTTCTTGTAGAACTTTTTCTTTAATATTGTCTTCGCTTTGATTTGTCGATAGGGCTAATTCGTAAGCAAGATCTTCAGCCTTTTTAGTCTCTTGTTCAACAGAAAGGTCCCCTTGTTCGGGTACTGGCTCTATTTCTGGCTTTGGCAAATCAGACAAAGAAAGTAGTCCTTCCTCTTTATCAGCGATAAAACTCTGAGTTACTTCTTCTGACACGCTGCTCTTAGGATAGACAGATATACCTTCAGCTTCCTTGATATCTTTTTGCATCGTTCGAATTTTCTCTTTGTCTAAAAAAGTTTCCTGCATGTAGGATTTTAAAATTTAAAATTAAAAGACGAACGAACTTTATAAAATTATTTCCTCGCCTCCTTTAATGATAGATTAATTCTACCCTGTTCGTCAATAGATATAACTTTTACTGGAACAACATCTCCGATCTTTAAAACATCAGTTACTTTGTTTACTCTCTCTTTAGCTAATTGAGAGATGTGAATCATACCTTCTTGTCCAGGAAGAATTTCGGCAAAGGCTCCAAACTCAAGAATTCTTTTTACTTTTCCTTGGTATATCTCCCCTACTAGAACTTCTTTAGTTAAGTTAGTAATCCATTCAAGAGCTTTTTGTGCTGAAGCTTCGTTCTCGGCAGTAACAAAAACTTTACCGTCTTCTTCGATATCAATTAGAACTCCGCATTCATCAATAATTTCATTAATGATTTTTCCGCCAGTTCCAATAACGTCTCCGATTTGATCAGGTCTAATTTGAATAATATATATTCTCGGAGCATTAGGTGATAATTCTTTTCTTGGTTCAGGAATTGTTTCTAACATCTTAGCTAAAATCTGCATTCTGGCTTTTTTAGATTGCTCTAATGCATCCTTCATTATCTTCATGGTTATTCCCCTAACCTTAATATCCATCTGTAAAGCAGTGACTCCATTTTTAGTTCCAGTGGCTTTGAAGTCCATGTCACCATAGTGGTCTTCTTCTCCTTGAACATCAGTTAGAACAAGATAGTTTTTGTCTTCAGTGCTTTTCTTGTCGTTCATTTCCATCATTAATCCCATAGCGATTCATGAAACAGGATTCTTGATTGGAACTCCTCCATCCATTAGAGCTAAACAAGCCGCACAAGTTGAAGCCATTGATGAAGAACCATTAGAACACAAAACTTCAGAAACAACTCTGATTGTGTATGGGAAATTTTCAGCGGCAGGAAGCATTGAGCGTAAAGCTTTTTCTCCCAACATACCGTGTCCGATTTCTCTTCTTCCTGGGCCTCTCATCTGCTTAACTTCTCCAACACAAGATGGTGGGAAGTTGTAGTGATGCATAAATCTTTTCTTTCCGTTTAATTCCATCTCTTCAAAGATTTTTTGATCTCCTGGACTGCCCAAGGTTAAGACTGATAGAACTCTAGTCTCTCCACGGCAGAACAATCCTGTTCCGTGAACACGAGGAACGATGCCGACTTCACAACTTAATTCTCTAATTTCATCGGATTTTCTTCCGTCAAAACGAATCCCCTTTTCAATTACTTTTTCGTGAACAACTCTTTCGGCTTCTTTTTCAAAGAAAGCAAAACCCTTGCGAGTTTTTTCTTCGTCTTCATGCTTCTTTAATAGTTCAGCTAAATCATCTCTAACGATATGAAGATCATCAGTTGCATCTTTCTTTAAAATGTTTGTGATTCTATCCCCTAGCAAGTCTCTAACTTCTTTTTCTACTTCTTCATCTCTTTCGGTTTCGGCTAGGGCTATTTTCTCCTTCTTCATCTTGCTAGCGATTTCTTCTTCGAAGTTAAGAATGTCCTCGTGGTATTTTTTAGCAAACTCAACTGCTTTTAAAATATCTTCTTCGGGAATTTCTTTCATTTCGGCCTCAATCATATTGATTAAGACTTCTTTTTTTGATTCTGATTTTAACGCTGATAGCAATAGATCCATATTTCCTGCTTCTCTTTCAGCGAAGGTTGGGAAAGCGACCATCTTGCCGTCTCTCATTCCGACTCTTACCGGAGCGATTGGTCCGTCCCAAGGAATATCTGAAGTTGAAAGAACGATTGAGGCGGCAATCAATCCTAAACTGCCTAAATCACTTTCTTTATCCCAAGAAAGACAGGTAACAATTATTTGTACCTCTCTTCTAAAATCCATTGGGAACAATGGTCTTACGGCTCGATCAATTAGTCTTGAAGTTAAAACTGATTGTTCGCTTGGTCTCCCCTCTCTCTTCATAAATCTTGAACCAAGAATTTTTCCTACGGCGTAGAACCTTTCTTCATAAGCTACAGTTAAAGGAAAAAAATCGATTCCCTCGATTTCTTTCTTGCTCATTACAGCAGTGGCCATAAGACATGTTTCTCCGAACTTCACGAAAACAGAGCTATTAGTTCTTTCTGCAAGATTTTTAAACTCTACTTCTAAAAATTTATCGTCAATTTTAAGTTTGAAAGATTCAGTCTTCATCATATTTTGTTACCTAGGCTTTTAATCCAATCTTTTTGGTTAATTCCTTGTAAGAATTTTCATTTGTTCTTTCTAGGAATTTCAAGAGCTTTCTTCTCTTGGCAACCATTTTCAATAAGCCTCTTTTTGAACTAACATCTTTTTTGTGTTTCTTTAGATGTTCAAGAAGTTTTTGAATTTCTTCTGAAAGTAAGGCAACTTGAACTTCGGCAGAGCCAGTGTCAGTTTCGTTTACTTTGTTGTCACTAACGATTTTTGTTTTTTCTTCTGTTGTTAACATATTTTTTATCTTTACTATATATTTCTTCGGGTGCCCCGTAGAGGGCTAGAACCCCTGCCCTTGAAGTTAAGAGCTTCCTGCTCTACCAACTCAGCTTAAGGGGCGAACACTACTTTCCATCAAAAAACTTTAATGTGTCTCCTCCCCCACCTAAAGCGGTTATGAAACCTTTGACTATTGCCCAAGCGCCGTAAACAACTACTAATCCTAGAATAATCCAGATTATAGTTTGCTTAGCTGCGGTTAACTTTGCCGCATTCCCTGAGGAAGTCATCAGGTTTATCGCTGCGATAACTAGCGTTATAACAGCAATTGGAGGAACGATACTAAACAAAACAAAGTTGATAACTTCATTTACTGTTGCAAATAAGTCATCAAAAGTACAAGGGTCCCCTGCGGTGTTACCACAAGTAACCAGGGCTGCGTGAACTGGTACAAAACTAATAAACAAAAAAAAGAATATTGAAACAAGAACTAGTCTTTTTGTCTTTGTTTTAAACATGTTCATTGACTTTGTTATGTGTTTGGAGTATAGCTTGTTTTTTTAAAAAAATCAATACCTTTGAAATCTCATTTTTTCATGGCAAGATTATCGATTTTGTCAAGATATAATAACAAGTAAAACACTCTTTGTGCCCCCGGCAAGATTCGAACTCGCACCACTGGTTCCGAAGACCAGCACTCTATCCGTTGAGCTACGGGGGCTATTTATTCTTCCTAATCCTTAATCTAATTGGAGGAACCGTGTCTTGATCAAAGATTAAGCGATTTTCCATCAACTCCTTGTAATCGGGATTATTCTGCAATTCTTTTATCGGGCTTAATCTTTTGATTAGAACTGGAATTAAGGAGATAAGCATTAATAATCCAGCCCATTCGTAGCCTTTGAAAGAAAAAGAGAAAATAATACCAGTCAAGAAGGATAAAATGGTTCCAACTGAAGCTGTCCAGATTATAGTAAAGATTATGCAAGGAATCAAGGAGATGGCTAAAACAAGTGGCGAGATAGCGAACAGGGCGCCAATTAAAGCAGCTAATCCCCTACCTCCCTTAAACTTAATAAAGCAAGACCAGTTATGTCCGACGACGGCAAAAACTCCGCAGAATACTTGCAATAAAATGGAGAGGCCAAAATACTGAGCAAGATAGACAGCCAGCCATCCCTTTGCAACGTCAAAAACAAAGGTAAAAATTCCTTGCCACAAGCCAACGTTCTTGAAAACATTAGATCCGGAATTCTTTTTCCAGCCGATTTCTAGAAGATTCTTCTTGGTTGTGTATTTAGTAATTAAATAACCGAAAGGAATTGAGCCTAGAATATAAGAGGCAATTAAAAGTAAAATTGCGGTGATCATTTTTGTTTTTTAATTTGTGCAATAACCCTATCCTTGTGCGCAATAACAATTAGAATTGTTCCAAAAAGGACTGGGTAATATAGATTCGGTGCGAATAAAGAAACCCACCAAATAACATATATTTCTCCAACTAATCTTCCGATTATTTGATCAGAGATAGCTCTTTTAAAGAATTTGTTATCAACCTTGCCTCCCAAAAATATTTCAAAAAGCAACATGAAGCAGACAATAGTAATTAGCCAGCCAAGGAATACCTGCCAGTTTAGAAATAGTAATATTCCTAATAATGAGGCCGCTCCCCTGCCTCCTTTAAAATTAAGGATAGGAGAATAATTGTGTCCTAGGATAGAAAAGAATGTTCCTAGGGTAATAGCTAAAGATGGATTTTCTGGGATGAAATGCATCGCCAATATTACAGCCAGTACTGCCTTAAAAGCATCTAGTAAGAAAACAATAAGAAAAGAGATTATCCCCCAGGCTTTTCCTTTTTCATGGGAAACAATTCTTAAAGTATTTAAAGCTCCGGTATTTTTAGAACCAAACGTTCGCATGTCTTTTCCGAGAAAAAGCTTAACATAAACTAAGGCAAAAGGAATTGAACCAAGAAGGAACGCGATTAGAGAGACTAAAATATAGTTTATTTCAATCATATTTTTAATATTAATTTTCTATTGAACAGCAGATTAATGTTCCCGGACCAACGTGACAACCAATAACCATGCTGGTTACGCTTATAAACTCAATTTTAACTTGAGGATATTTATCGATGATTAGTGTTCTTAGCTTTTGAGCTTCTTCTAGGTTGTCGGCGTGAGAGATGGCGATTGTGCAAGCCTTACTTTCCGAAAGAGGCTTCTTGATAACGCTTTCAATTTGTTTGAAGAGAGCATCAGCTGTGTCTTTTGCCTGCATTCTTAAGTTGGCTGGCTTAATTACGCCATCAATGACAGATAATACTGGGCGCATTCCGATCTTTTGCATTTGAGTTAAAATAACGGATAAGGCGTGGCTGAGCCTTCCTCCTGCCTCAAGCCATTTAGGACTTTCAAGCATTCCAAAAAGGAAAGTCTTTGTACTTAATATTTCTAAATTTTTTAATATTTCTTCTCCTGGCATGCCCTGTTCTGCCAGTTCAGCAGCTTTGATTGCTAAAAGGCTTTCGGCGGCATCAGCATTAACAGTATCAAGGACAAAGATTTTCTTCTGCGTCTCATCATCAAACATTTTTTTAGCTTGGATGGCTGAATTGTAGGTTCCAGATATTTTTGCACTGATAGTAATCGCGAGAACACTTTCTGAATTTTTAAGGGCCTCTTCAAAAGCTTTTTTAAATACACCGATAGAAGGTTGTGAGGTTTTGGGAGTTGTTTTTATCCCCTGCTTTTCTGCTTCCCTCATCTTTTCAAAAATGTTATTTCCTTTTAGATTCTCCCCTTCTGGCCACTCCATGACAAAGGGGGCAACGATAAAGTCAAACTTATTAATCAATTCCTGTGTTATTGATGCACTCTCACCGATAATGATTGATATGTTTTTCATATGTTTTATATTATTCTTCTAACATCGTGCACATCAGCGTTCCTGGACCGACATGGGCCCCGATAAATGGTCCAGTCATGCTTATAAAATCAACCTTAATTTTATCTTTAAACTTTTCTAAAAGAAGCGACTTTAATTCATTTGCTTTTTCTATGTTGTCAGCATGAGAAATAGCGACTCGATAGTTTTTACCTTCTTGAATTCCCTTTTTGGTAACGTCTTCGAATTGTTTTAGTAAGGCTTCAGCAATATCCTTGGCGTGTATTCTTAAATTGGCTGGCTTCACTTCCCCATCTTTCATATGTAGGACTGGGCGCATTCCGATCTTTTGCATTTGAGTTAAGATAACGGCTAAAGCGTGGCTGATTCTTCCTCCCGCTTCCATTTGGTTAGGGTTTTCAGTCATGCCAAAGAAGTATGTTTTAGGAACATAATTGGTTACTGTTTCAACTATTTTTTCTATCTCTTCTCCCTTCTCCGACAGTTCGCAGGCTTTGATTGCTAAAAGAGTTTCAGCGGCATCGATATTATTTGAATCAATGATGTAGATTCTTTTCTGCATTTCATCGCTGAACATTTTTCTAGTTTGAATAGCCGAATTGTAGGTTCCGGATATTTTTGAGCTGATTGTAATTACGATTAAGTTTTCGCTTCTGGCCAATCCTTCATCGTAGGCTTTTTTCCAGGCTCCCATTGGTGGTTGCGAAGTTTTGGGATTTGAGTCAATTCCTTTTTCAACCGCTTTCCTCATTTTTTGAAAAATATTGTCCCCCTCTAAGCCCTCTCCTTCTGGCCAATTAAGGCTAGGAGTCAAGGCAATGATTCCATATTTATCAATAATATCCTGTGTTATTGATGCGAAACTACACAATATTACGGTTGCTTTTTGCATGGTATTTTTATTATTGATTCCAAGAGAGGGTCATTGAGCCTGGCCCAATGTGTCCTCCAACTGGAAAACAAACAAGATTAATAAAGACGATTTCCGTATTTTTTAAGTTTAAAACCATAGCCTTAAGTTTTTCTGCCTGTTCAATGTCGTCGGCATGAGCTATGGCAACAGAAATTTTTCTTCCTGCTTCTCTGGCTTTTCGAGAGGTTTTTTCAAATTCTTCAAATAGAAAAGTTGCTACATCTTTGACGTTTCTTTTGATGGCGACAATGTTTAGCTTTCCATTTTTAAAGCCGAAAATAGGCTTAATATCCATTTTTTCTGCCCGATTTATGATAGCATTTCCAATGGCGGGAAATCTTCCTGAAGCTTCGAGCCACCTAGAATTCTTGTAGGTCGCCACCATTTTAATATTAGGTAATTCTTTTGATAGATTAGAAATAATATTAGGGATATTCATCTTCTCCTTAATTAAAGTGGCTGCTTTAAGAACCAACAAACCTTCGCATCCCGTTCCCCTTAAGGAATCAAAAATATGAACTTTGTCTTGCAGTTCTTTTTCTAGAAATTTTTTTGCTTGCATGGCTGAATTATATGCTCCAGAAACTTTTGAAGAAAAAGTAATACACAAAACTTCTTCAAAGTTTTTTAATTTTTCTTTGAAGACAGACAGAAAGTCATTGATGGATGGTTGAGAGGTTTTAATTAAAAGGTTTTTTATTCCTCTTCTTTCCCCTTCCCTTATTTTTTGGTAAACATTTCCTGGGATCTCTGAAAGTTCTTGAAAATCAAGCTTGTACTTAACAACGCTAATCTTGTTTTCAACAACTAAATCATCGGGAATGTCTCCAATTTCATCAGTGACGAGGCCTATTTTCTCTTTTTCTACTTCCATTTATTTATTTAAACTAAAGCTGCTTGTTCTTTCTGCGTATTCTGCGGCCGACATTTTTCCTGCGGCTAATAAATTATTTAAACCAGCAAAGTATTGTTCCTTAATTTGAGCAGTTGGAACTGCTAAATTGTATAAACGAGCGCTATCAAGGGAGCCGCTGAAAAAGTTTGCGGCGGCACCGCTAGTCATGTCGCAGGCGATTGAAACAGGGGCAGATGATGTTCCGTTTGCGTTCAAGCTAGCAACAGCCAAATTAGTAGTTGTTGTGACGCCGGTGAGAGGAGTTCCATCAATGTATAGAGTTAATGTTCCCCCTGTGCCGCTCCATGTAAATCCAACTAAATGCCAAGTACTATCAAGAGCTACGTCACCCACTGCGCTGGTGTAGTCTTTTTGATTAGTTTGAGTAGTTGTGTCAGCTAATACTACACGTAATAATCCTCCGGCGCTGGCTCCAGAAGCAATTTTCCAAGCTCCTTTGTATGCAGCTGTATTGTCCCAGTTAGCAAAAAAAGTTTTACCAGTCTGAGCAGCTCCTTTAACCCAAACCATTGCGGTCATAGGGTTGGTGCCAATAGTATATTGTCCCCCAGTGTTAGGTGTTGTTATGTATTGAGTAGATCCATTAAAGGTATAGCAACTGTTTTGAGGGCAATCTGTTCCTGCCCCAGGAGTAACTACCGCTGTTCCGGCAATATGATTCCAGATATCGTCAGGGGTTCCATCAAGAGACCAATCTCCTTCTGTATTGATCATGATAGCGTTTCTTAAAGAATTACTGAAGGCTTGTGCCTTGGCGATTCTTGCCTTAACAGTCATTCCCCCCATAGAAACGACGATAAGACCGGAAAGGATTCCGATGATTGCGATAACGACTAGCAACTCAATTAACGTGAAGGCTTTTCTTTTGGTCATAATTTTTTTATTTATTATATTGCTATTATTATACTACTTAACAATCCACCCTACAAGCAAACTTTCAGGGCAGGCGTTAATGCTAGTGACGGGATCGGTGACATTAACAAAAGAGATATCGGTTTTCTTAATGGTTTTCATTTTAGCCTTTAGTTCATCTGCTTGAGCAGAGTTATCACCATGGGCAATCACGATTCTTATTCTCTTCCCTTCTTTTAT
>Ga0172381_10003337_pt1 | contig 17068 bp, 19 predicted proteins | sample Leawel6488metaG_FD_119754 | JGI IMG/M metagenome (GOLD analysis project Ga0172381, IMG submission 119754) | Leachate microbial communities from a municipal landfill in Southern Ontario, Canada - Leachate well 64-88 metaG | ecosystem: Engineered > Solid waste > Landfill > Unclassified | place... | reverse complement strand
ATAGTTATATCTGACGAGCATGGCATTGTTGAGCGTATTCCTACAGGTGATCAAGCACTGCAACGTGACATGGCTTTCTGGATGATAAAAGAAATGTCTAATCAAAACAAAGAACTACAAGAGCAATTAGCTGCACAAAAAAAGAAGTGGTACATTATAGTTGCTGGTGTTGCCACTACCATTATTCCGCTCGTTATTTGCGGTGTCGAACTTTATAATCTAACCCAAGATTGCGATTAAAATTTATTCTTCTGGTAATTTAGGGACTGGCATCCAGTAAGCTACTTCTTTTAGGAGAAACTTATGGTGATCATCACATTTGTGATCAAAATAATACGAAGAAGTAATAAAGTTTATATGATCCCTTTCTTCGAATTCATAACAAGCTCCTGGAACCCAGCCTTTTCTGGTATAAAAATCATAGCTATTGCCTTCGTCTTCTTTCATATGTTTTTCTAAAAGTTCTTTTGGAACGTGTTCTTTTTCAATTCTTTCTGCAAATGCTACAGAAGTATGAAGCGCTTCTTCTTCATCAAAAGAAGAGAAACTATCAAGAAGGATAAAAACTGGTTGGCCTATTTCTGGTAGTCTTTCGCTTATTTTAATCCATTGTGTCATAGTTTCCCCTAGAATAAATAAAAGTATCTTAACATTCTTGCAGGAATTCTTTTTAAAATCAAAAGTTCTAAAGTGGAAACTTGGTAGGCAACAGGACTCGAACTTTTATCAACAAAATTTCCACCTCCTTCTTTGTACCGTCGTACACTATTCCTAGTTAATTAACAATCAGGGGTAGCTCCCCTAACTAGGAGAATGATCATGATTCCAATATCCTTATTGATTCCATTGATAACAGCCGCATTATCAGCTGGTTCTGCTGCATATGGTGCACATCAGAGCAATAAACAATTTAAAGGTGATGTAAAAAACCCACCACGTTTTCCAACCGTCGGTCCTGAACAGCAGCAACTTATTGATCTTTTGACTAAGTTAGGTGGCCAAGGCGCTCAAAGCATGTACGGTAATATCATGCAAGATCCTAATAAAGCATTTGATCCAATGGAAGATCTTGCCCGTAAAAATTATATGGAAAAGACTATTCCTAGTCTTTCAGAAAGATTTGTTCAAGGCGGTGGTCAACGAGGAAGTGCTTTTGCTAGAACTTTAGGATCTTCAGGTGCAGACTTAGACGCTCAATTACAAGCACAAAGATCTCAATTTGGTGAGAATCGTTATGGTATGCAGCAAAGTTTATTAAATACACTTCTTTCAGGTGGCATGCAAAGACAATTCGAGCCTATTATGCAAAATAGAGGCACGAATCCTTGGTCTTCACTTGGTGGTGCTGGTATGAAATCTTTGCCTAATATCATTAATGCTCTTTATCCTGGTCAACAAAATCAACAAACAAAACCCTAGAAGGAATTGTCATGGTTATGATAGTAAATCGTCCTTCTGGATGGGAACCATTTGTTGAGGGATTAAGCCAGGGTGCTGATACTTACTTTAAGAACAGAAAACAAAACTTGAACGATTTATTTGCTAAGAAAATAATAACCGATGCTGCGCAAGGTGAGGGTTATTCTGACTATACTGCTAAAAAACCTCAACCTAGAACATCTCAACTTAAAGAGACTATTAATGATCTTCTGGGAAGATTTCAGGAGAACATACTTCAAAAACCTTATTTACAACAAGGTTTAAATCTTGGAGAAATGACTCAACAACCACAAAGAACTCCATCTGCTATGGAATTATTAAACATGCAATCACAGATGCCACAGCAACAAGATTTAGTTCAACAAAGATTGCCAGGTCTTTTACAGCAAGCATCGCAAAATCCTGCAATACAACAGCAAATAGCGAGAGAAGAAGCTCCAGAGCCTTTTAAAGCTCCTCCTATTACGCCAGAGTTCTTAAGAAGCCAAGCTGATCGTTTAGAGAATTTAGGAAATAAGAAATATACGCCTAAAGTAGCGAATTTAAGACATCAAGCAGATCGCCTCGAAGATAAAATGGAAAGAACTGAAAAAAGAAGTGCTCCAAAGAAGATGACTGTTGCTGTTTTTCAAAAGATATGGGAAATGGCCAATGAAGATCCAGAGAAAGCAAAGAAGTTAGCTGAATCGTTGGGCTATGAGATTCCAAAATCTTTAAGTGACATTGAAGAGGAATGAGTATGAATGCTTTTGAAGAAATGGCTAAAGTAAAAACGGGTGTACAGAAAAGTAGCAATGCTTTCGATCAATTATCTGAAGCAAAAAAGGCTGTTCATACACCTCTTTATGAAGATGTTTTACGTGGTATTACTAAATCTTCATTAGTAACGCCATTTGTTAAAGAGCAAACAGAAGAGGCTGATACTTTTAGTGGTCGTACTGCCGAGATGGCTGGTGAACTTGTTGGTGACATTCCTGCTATGTCTGTTGGTGGTGCAGGCGGTGCTCTTGGAGGCGCTGCGCTTGGATCTATCTTTGGGCCAGTTGGTACTGCTATTGGTGGACTTCTTGGTGGTGGCGCTGGTGCCCTTGCTGCCCCTACAGCCGTAAAATCAATCGCACGAGAAGTAAAGCGTGGTTCTCCATTAGATGAAGCTGCTGAAAGAGTAATAACTGATGTAGCTAAGTCTGGACTTATTGGTGGTGCTACAGCAGGTGCTGGAAAGTTAGCTGGACCACTTCTTGGTAGAGTTGGGGGCAAGGTTGGTCAAAAAGTTCTTTCAACAGGAGTTGGACGAGGACTTACTGAAGCTGCTGGTGAAGTTGGTGGTATGACCTATGGACAAAAACTTACTGGAGAAGACATTACTCCAGAAGGAGTTGCTCAAAACGTATTGCTTATGGGCGGTATGAAAGGAGCACATGCTCTTGCTGGAAAACTTCCTATAAGAAAGCCTGTTGAATTTGATGCAAGTTCTTTGGTAAAAGAACCTTCTGTTAAACAAAAAGAAGCGTTCAATAAAGTAAGAGATTATGTTGGTGATCGTGCTTCTAAGGTGTTTGAATCTCAAGTAAAGTGGCAAGATAAACAAGCAGACTATGAGAAGAAACACGGCAAAGCAACCTCTCAAAATCTAGAAGATATGATCTATTATCGACAAAGAACAGCAGGCCCTAAAGAAGGCGATTCATTTGAATCGGTACGGGAAAGACTTCCTGAGCATTGGCGTAATTTTGTTGATAAAGAAGTAGGGCCACACCTAGAGAACTCGTTAAAAGAATGGAACGACAATCCTTACACAAAGGACATTAACCCAAGAGAAGCTCTTAAAGATATATATCTGCCTGGTCTTTATGAAGGTACTGAGGGTGAATTTGATAAGGCAATGGCGACGTTATCCAACAGATTTAAAACAAAGAATCCGTTTGCTAATGAAAAAACCTTTCTTACTTATAATGACGCTCTCGTTAAAGCAGGTTTAAAACCTAAGTATAAGAACATAGTCGATCTTATTAAGCACTACGATAAGGTCATGATAAAAAGTGCTGCTAACGCTGAATTTGCTTCCCGCATAAAGGGAAAAGATATTATTCGACCCAACAATAGAAAAGCTTATGAGCAAGCAAAGAGAAATGGTTGGGTGCCGTTTAATGATCCATTTTTAAGAAGAAGTATTGTTGGTAAGTCTGACACTGGTAAGTTTATATTTTCTACGTCAGAGATGCCTGCAATGATAAATCCAGAAATAGCACCTGTTCTTGAAGGAATATTTTCTAAAGATGCATATCGTCCAGATTCAAAGGCGTTAAAGTATTTCGATGCAGCATCTGACAGATTGAAACAATGGGCGGTTCACTTACCGTTTGTTAACAAGATTCCTGGATTTAAAGGGAGTCCTTTTTCTATTCTTGCTTCTCCTTTCCATGCGTGGACGCTTACAGAGCATGCTGTTGCTGATCCTAATTTTAAGTTGTTTGGTGGTCTTAAAGCTGGTAAAGAGCTTCTTAAAAGCAAAGAATCTGTATCAGACTATTTAAAACATGGTGGAACACTTGGTCGTGCTGATATAGGTAAAGATGCTAATTATCTTTTTGGTACTATGCAGCCAGCTATGAAGCTTGCCTCATATCACGAGTTTGTTAACAGTCAGATAAATAAACTTGCTAAGGCTGGTAATCCACCAAGTGAAGCTGAAATAAAAGCAATTAAGCATGATGCCGCTTCTTTCACGAACAATGTGTATGGTGGTCAAAACTGGGAACTTCTTAATTGGTTTAATAACAAAGAGAATCTAAAGAAGGCTCGTAGAGCAACTGGTTATCTTGATTGGTCGGTGTCTAATATTCGTAACGTTGCTCAGGCATTTGGTACTGGCCCTCAGGCTGAGGCTGCTAAAAAAATGTGGGCTAACTATGGACTTTTCTACTTGGGCTCGAGAGCAATTATAGATGCTTTTAACAGTTCTCTTGTGCAGACAGATGATAAAAACAAGTCTCCTTTAGGAATACGTCTTGATCCAGAGAAGTTTATGGAAAACCTTTCTCTTTTTGGAAAACCCGGTCAAAGACTTGTTTTTAGTCTGCCTGATGTCGATGTTAAATTGGGCGGCTGGGATTATAACCCAGGAAGAGACGAGCGAGGAAAGAGGCAGTATGGTCACTTTGGTAAGTCTGCCTTTGAGGTAGGTCACTATTTTACTAAACCAATAAGTGAATTATTTTCGAAATCTAATCCTGTATTTCAACAAATATATAAACAAGTTACAGGAACAACGCCGACAGAGTATGGCCCATTCTTAGTGCAGAAAGCGTATAAGTCTGGTCAACAAGTTCCCTGGGAAGGAAAGGAAGGTGTTGGACAGGCTGTTGCACGTGGAAAAGAACTTGCTCAGACTTTGTTGCCATTTTCTATGCGCGCAGATACCGTACGCCATATCCCTAAGAAATATCTTTCTTCTGGAATGGGCATGATTCCAATAAACAAGGGTTTAACGCCATTTAAAGCAGCTCCTGATATTCGCAATGCGCTAAAGAAAAACGATATTAAAGCTTTGAATGAAATAAAACAGGTACTACTCTATAATGGTTACACCACAAAAGAGATACATAAGAAGATACAAAGTGAAAGGTCGTGGATAAAGAAGCACGGCTAAGCTTTTAACAAGGAGAAACCATGTTACGCGCTCTTATCTACACGGTTATATGTTTTTTAGGGGTTATTTGCGGTGGCATTGCTCGTTCTGAGCAGTTGCCTGTGGTGTTGGTTCATGGAATCATGGCCGGTTCTGCTGATATGGCTACTTTAAAGGGATATATTGAAGAAGCATTACCTGGAACTTATGTAAAAGCCGTTAATATCGGATGCGGTAAGGGATGTTCTCTTCGATCTATGGATGAACAAGTTGATATGCTTGCTCTTGAGATAATTAAAGATCCGCAACTTTCTGGAGGGTTCGATTGCATTGCTCATAGCCAAGGAACGCTTGTAGCGAGAGCATATATTGAAAGCTTTAATAACCCTCAAGTACATACTTTTATATCGCTTGCTGGACCTGCTAGAGGTGTGTTTGGCACTCCCGGGCTTTATGATAATACCTGGCGCATTCTGAATCATTGGGAAAACATAGCTCGTCATTTACTTTATTGGTCATTTATCCAACACCATATCGGATTTGCTGGCTACTGGAATGACTCAGTACATCACGACCAATACTTAAAGAAGTGCTTGTTCTTACCGGTTCTTAATAACGAAGTAGATCACCCGCTAGCCAGTTACTATAAGAACAACTTACTTAAGCTTGAGAACTTTGTTCTTGTGGCTAGTTCTGCCGATGTTGTAATCGAGCCACTTGAATCGTGTCACTTTGGGTTCTATAAGAATGGTTCTAAAGAGATACTTGAAAGCATCTATGAATGGGACGTTTACAAAGAAGATAAATTGGGTCTAAAGACTTTAGATGACACAGGTCGTTTGCACCTACTATGGGCAAATTCAAGTCATTGCGGGATGCCTGAAAGTCGTGAAACATTCGACAGAATCATTTTACCTTTTTTGAGGGGCAAAAAACCTAAGGGTATTAATTATTCTTTAGAAGAAAATTATCAATATGATTACGAATTCTAGATATCTAGTTGATGATCTAGGAACTCTTCACTCATCATGATATCAATTGTAAACGATTCGTCGTGTAAAGTTCTTAAAAGAGAAAAAGCGATGTAGGTGGATAAATCCGTCCCGCATCGCTTACTTTTTTCTTGTACTGCTTTTAGTATCTCTGGTGGAATAACAATCGTTGTTCTGGCTGCCTCTGGTGAAAGGCGCTTCATGGATTCTCCTTAGGGTTTAGAGTCGAACTTAGTGTCCTCGGCGTATTGCTTCAATAATGCTTTTTCAGCCCACATAGCTAAAGATATATTTTTTTTAATCGCTATGATCTTAAAATCTTTTTTAAGCTCGGGCTTTATATCGAAGATTAAGTAGCATCTTTTTTTAGGTGTTGTCATTTTAACCTCGTTCGTTTTGTATGCTTAGGATCAAGTGCTTCTTCAGGAGTCCAGCCGCGTTTGAGACGGCATTCTATCATATTCCTATTTATACCAAGTTCTCTGGCCCATTCAACAGAAGTTTGCCTTTTTCCAAACGCTTCTATAAAACGTCTTTTTGCATGGTAGACTTTTTTTCTATTGCCCGTTAAAGCTTCTTCTGCTGTCCAACCACTCTTTAGTCTTTGCGATATTCTTTCTTTGTTTATGTCTTTTTCAATCGACCATTCTTTTAGACTTTTTTCTTTATCAAAGGCTTTAATAAATACTGTGTTTTTTTGATTTACCCTTGTTTTACTGAAAACTTCTTCTTCTTTTAATCCGCGATTAAATCTGTTAATTATAGAAGTGTGATGGACTCCAGTTTCTTCTTCCCATGCAGCAACTGTTTGAGTTTTGCCAAAAGCCGTTATATAAAATGAGTTTCTTCTGTTTCGGCATTGTTCTTTATTTGTAGCCCAGCGGCAGTTTTCTTTACAATAATTACCATTGTTATCGATTCTATCTAATGTCATCCCTTCAGGACGCTCTCCCATATCTTCTAGAAAATTAAAATAGGAATCACGCCATTGATCACAAACTTTGATGCCCCTTTCTCCGTATTTTTTATATCCGTCAAAGGTAGTCTTATAGCAACGCTCGATCATTGAGACATAAGTTTTGTATGTCGGCGTATTAGAATGGCCATTTAATGTTTTAGTTTTGCAGCCACACGACTTTGTGTGCCCATTTCTTAAGTTCCCCGTCTGCACTTGTGTTTTATTTCCACAGTCACATACACACTCCCAAATAGACTGTTTATTTTTCGTGCATGAAAAAGCTATTACCGTTAACTGACCAAACTTTTTACCAACTAAATCTAATTTTTTCATATTGACTCCTGCATATCAAGCTATACAAATAAACAAATCATGCAAGAGATTTGTTGTAATGATAGATACTAAAAGAGATAAATTTTAACTTTTAACAGGAGTCACAATTATGTGCGCTGTGAAACGACGAATTCAAAATAACTCATACGGCTTTCCAGCACCTTATGTTACAGGTGCCCCTAGCCCTATTATTACGGACAGATCGCCACTCGCAACCGATCAAGCAGAGATAGGCCAGCTCTGGATCGACAAAACCGCGAACACGGCCTGGGTATTAACATCGATGATTGGTAATGTTTCAAATTGGGTGACCAGTCCTGCGGGTGCTGGTGTTGAGGCTGCACTTCTAGTCAGTCCTGGGTCGATTACGGTGGATACAGGAAATTTGAGCATAGCTGGCACCTCAATTCTTACTGGAGCTGTTGCGGCCGCTTCTAGTTTAACCGTTGGTACGACTGCTACCGTTGGAACCAATCTTGTTGTTAATGGTACAAGTCACCTTGTAGGCGATGTCACTATTGATGGTGCCGTGGATTTCAACGGAGACGTAGACGTAACATCAGCAGATTCTTTAAGCTTTACTACTACTGCTAATGCTGCTGATGCTTTTGCCGTTACAGCTACAGGTGGGGCAGCTACTGCTATTTCTCTTATAAATGGTGCCGGAACGGGCGATGCATCGCTTAATCTGACATCAACTGCTGGTGGTGCTACGATTACCACGGCTCTCAATACAACCATAGCTGCAACAACATCTGTAGCTGCTTCTGCTGGTACAACTCTTGATCTTGATGCTGTTGGCGCGCTTTCTATTAACTCTTCTGGCGCAGCAATTAACGTTGGTAATGATGCTGTTTCTCAAGCAGTCAATATTGCCACAGCTGGTGTACGTCCTCTTATTGTAGGTTCTACAACAGGAGCCTCTGCTTCTACGCTACAATCAGGTACGGGCGCTATGACGTTAACTGCTGGTGGCATTCTTGATATGAATGTAACTGGAGCAGCAACATTAGATGCAACGTCTATCTCTCTTGATGGTACATTAGCATCTAACTTTACCGTAACAGGTGCCGCTGACCTTACCTTGTCTAGCACAGCAGGTTCTGTTGTTATCAATGGTGAAGAAGCAGTTAATGATGCTATTCAGCTTACATCGGTAGCTGGTGGTCTTACGGCTAACGTAGGCCTTGATGCGGTTATTACGACTGCTGGTGCTCTTGATCTTAATGCAACTGGTGCAGCTACCCTTGATGCAGTATCATTCTCTCTTGATTCTACAACTGCCTCAAACGTTAGTGTAACGGGCGCTGGTCAAGATTTGACCTTGTCTAGTACGCTTGGCTCCGTTGCTATTAGTGCTACAGAAGCTTCTGCAACAGCAGTTTCTATCTCTGCTTCAAACGCAGCAGGTGGCATTGTTGTTGATGCCGGTTCAAATGGTATTTCTCTTGATGCAACTGCTGGTGTAATTGATATTAATTCATCCACTGGTCTTGTTACTATGACCCCCGCTGTTGATACACAAGCAGCAAATGCTGTTACTATCAATGCTAACGTTGGTGTAGGTACTTTCACAGGTCTTACAACTGCGGCAGCAGCAACAGAAACATTAACAATTACCAACTCTGTTTGCACGGCAGGTTCTGCAATTCTTTGTTCACTTTCTTCAGTTGGTGCAGAAGATGCTCAAATGACCATTACTCGAGTAGTTCCAGGTGCCGGTTCGTTTGTTGTTAAAGCAAAAAACAATGGTGCAGCAGCGTTAAATTCAAATTTGATTTTAACGTTCTGGATTGTTGCCGCGTAATTTAACTTCTTCTTTTTCTCTCCTAAAAGACATATCTCAGTACAGAGTTTGTTCCGTACTGAGATATGCTTAGATTGAAATTAACGTGGAGTCACGATGAGACATGTACGTGTATGGTTTAAATTAGTTAAAAGATATCTTAAAAGAGCTTTAAAGAGAGGAAAGAAGAATGCCTAAAATTATGAACATACCATTAGTGAGTTTAAATACTGCTGCTCTTACAGGTAATTATCAACCATTAAGCGAAGGATTGCCTTATGCGTGTGAAGCATTACGCGTTACTAATAATTGTGCAAACACTTTGCTTATCTCTTTTGATGGTGTTACTGACCACGAAGTAGTTTTGCCAAACAGTGAGATCTTACTTCCTGGAAACTTGGTTGAAGACAATTGTTTTAAACAAGGTACGACTGTCTTTGTTAAAGGTGCTTTTGTAGCAGGCAGAATCTATTTGAGCGGTTACTGGGTAACCTTATAAAGGAGAGAGTATGAGCGTTTCAAAGCGTATTGCAGTAGAACCAGTAAGAACAAGAGGCTTTACCACTATAGGAGCTGGTTATTTATCAGTAGGTGATCCACTAGATCACGCTGCAGTTCAATTAGTTTTTATTAATGACACTGATGTTACCTTAATGATCTCGTGGAATGGCGTTGATGACCATCAACCTATTTTGTCTGGAGGCTTTGTACAGGACATTACCGCTAATAAATCTATAGACGGCGGTTTTTATGCGCAAGAAGGCCAACAATTTTATGTGAAACATGTTGGCGCTGCTCCTTCTTCAGGTTCATTCTATATAACCAACTATTATAGCGATGAATATTAGGAGATAGCGATGAGTCAACTCATAAGAAAAGATTCTGGCGGATCTTTAGTAGGAGTGGTTAAAGCCTTAGTACCCAATGCTGGTGATACAGTAACTCCTAATGCGTTTAATGAAATAAATCTCTTGGGCGGCAATAATATTACTACTACAGGTACCTTAGTAAATAATACCGTCACAATAGATCTAACGGGAACTACAGATCATGCAGTACAAATTGGTAATGCTACTGGATCATTAGATTCACTTGCAGTTGGAACTGATGGCATGGTGCTTTTAGGAGCAACAGCGGCAGACCCAGCTTTTGCGACCTTAACATCAACAGATGGTTCAGTGGTATTCACACCAGGAGCAAATACACTCAATTTAGAAGCTGCTTCCTCTGTTGCTACTTCATTTCCTACTGATGCTGGTACAGCAACTCCAGCAGTTCATGCACTTACGGTTGCTGGTGGTACTAATATTAATAGCGCAGGGGCTGGTTCTACAGTAACGCTTAATCTTGATCCTGCTTTAACCGGTATGGATTCGGTTACTTTTAATACTGGTGGTGAACTCCTGACTGGAATTAATGATGGTAACACCTTTGTTTTAAGAGCGTATGATACTGACGGTGTCTTTTACAAAACCTTTGCAACTCTTACGGCTAATGCTACTCCATCAATGGATCTTGATACTGACGTTACTATAAACTCTTCTTATATTTATAGAGCTGGCGGTGGTGATGTTATTGTCGCTGATGGTGGTACCGGCGTAAGCACACTTACTACCCATGGTATTTTGATGGGTAATGGTGTTACCGATATACAAGCAACAGCAGAACCAACGGATGGCCAAATCCTCATCGGAAAAACCGGGGATTTCCCGCAACTTGCTACATTGACCGCTGGTGCAAACGTGACCATAACAGAAGCAGCAGGATCAATTACTATAGCTTCAGCAAGTGGATTACCTGCTGGCGGTTTAACTGGTGAAGGTCTTATGGCTGTTACTGGTAGTGCTGCTGTTTGGGATTCTAGCCCTACTTATACTGGCTTAGTAACGGGTACAGGCCTTACTGCTTCAGCGGGAGATGTTACAGTTTCTGGAAATGTTTTATTGCCTACTACGACTTCTACGACAGGTCAATTGCAGATAAATTCAACTAGATTTCTTCATAATTATGGAACTGAAAATACTTTTGTAGGATCTGGAGCAGGTAATTTTACCTTAGCGAGTGCTACTGGTCAAAATACTTGTCTTGGATATGGCACTTTGGCAGCTTTAACTTCTGGTCATACTAATGCAGCATTTGGAGCTTATGCGGGAACAGCTATCACATCTGGAACTTGGAACAACTGCATAGGACGTGCAGCCGGTTATTCAATTACCACAGGTACTGGTAATAATTTTCAAGGGTATACAGCTGGTGTGAACATTACAACAGGTGTAAATAATACAGCTATAGGAATGGAAGTTCTTCTTCCTTCAACGTCTGCTTCTTATAATACAGCCATTGGTTGGCGAGCTGGTTTAAGTAATTCAGGAGCTAATAGTTCTAATATTTATATTATGAATGCTGGTGCTAATGAATCCAACAAGATGCGTCTTGGTACAACGGGTACTGGTAATGGACAAGTAAATGCCACGTATATAGCTGGTATTTATGGTGTCACTCCTGGTGGTACTAAGAATATGTGCATTGTGGATAGCAATGGTCAAATGGGTTCTGCTGCATTACCAACTGGCGGTGGATTAACCTGGACTGCGGCTACAGCAAATACAACAATGGTAGCTGATAACGGCTATATTACCTTGCATGCTACTCCTGCAACAAAGCTTGAATATACACTTCCTGCATCATGTGCTGTTGGTAAAGTACTTAGAATAGCTGGTCAAACTGCTGGTGGTTGGAAAGTGATCCAAGCAGCAAACCAATATATAAACTTTGGTGATACGGCTACAACAACAGGTGTTGCAGGTTATCTTGAGTTCACTGATGCAGGTGATTGTATTGAGATGGTGTGTATTGTAGCCGATTTAGGTTTTCGTGTTGTGAGCAGTATAGGTAATATTACCGTAGCTTAGGAAAACATCATGGCAACTATGAATGCAATAGATAATCTTGTTATTCCACTACCACTTAAATTCGGTGGTAGTGGAGATACTTCCTTTGCTACAAGTACAGGTATAATTAAATATGATGGAACTAAGCTTGTAACTTCGTCTACGGCTAAGATTGATGCTTCTAACAGAATGACTAATACAGGCCAACCTGCATTTTCAGCTTACTATAATGATACTTTGGCTAATGTAACTGGTGACGGTACTGCTTATAATATTGTTTTAAATACAGAGCAATTCGATCAAGATAATAATTTTGCATCAGGAACTACCTTTACTGCGCCAGTAACTGGTAAATATATGTTTTTCTATTCTTTAGTTGTTGGTGGTGTATCTACCTCTTTTACAGATAATACCTGTTACTTAGAGACGACTGCTGCTACCTATCTTTCTGTAAAATGGAATAACGCTACAGATGTTACTACTGGTGGAAACCAAATTATTAATAATTCACATCTTGTGGATATGACTGCTGGTGATACAGCAAATTTTTATATTAAATATTCTGGTGGAACAAAGATTATAGATGTTCTTTGGCCAGGGGCTATATATCCTAGTGGTGGGTATCTTATATGTTGAGGGAGATGCTTCATGGCAACAAATAATTCTGACAATTATTTAACACCAGTTACTATTGCAAATGGTGGAACTAATGCTTCATCTTTTTCAACAACTAATGGGATAGTAACGTATGATGGAACGAGACTTGTTACGTCATCTTCAGCAAAAATAGATTCTTCAAATAGAATGACAAATACTTCTCAACCATGCTTTTTAGTAACTTCTGCCGCAGATCAAACTGATGTTACTGGAGACGGTACCGCCTATACTATGATTTATGCTGACGAGATATTTGACCAGGGTAGTGATTTTGATGGAACTTCTACTTTTACTGCACCAAGAACAGGTCTCTATAAGTTCTATGTTGGTTATTATTTTGAAGATATAACAACTGGTATGACCGATTGTTCTATTTATCTAACAACTACAGGCGCAACGTATTATACAATGAGAATGTCCTTTGCAAGTATGTTAGTTTCTGGTGGAGTATATTCTACCTGTGCGGTTATTTTAGCTCCAATGACTGCTACCGATACAGCGACAGTAACAATAGATTTTGCTGGCGCAACAAAAGTTGTTGATGTGATTGGAAGTACGGCAGCTGGAGTTAGAACACCTTATTTTAGTGGCCATCTAGTATGTTAAGGAAAGAGTATGGCAACAAATAACTCTACAAATAACTCCTACACACCTTCTTATCCATTAACATTAGCTGATGGTGGAACTAATGCCAATGCTTTTGGTACAAGTACCGGAATTGTTAAATATGATGGTACAAGTTTAGTTACTTCAACAACAAGTAAACTTTCTTCTGCAACAGATATGACTAACACAGGTCAACCAGCTTTTTTAGCGATAAATACTGGAGACCAGTTAAATCAAACTGGCTCAGGTACTTTCTATGTTGTTACTTTTAATTCTGAAATAATGGATCAAGCTTCTAACTTTGCTAGCAATACTTTTACCGCCCCTATAACAGGAAAATACTGTCTCTATGGAAGTATTCTTCTTGGTGGATTAGCTACGAATCATAACAATACAAACTTGCAAATTCTTACTACTGCTGGTGGATTAGGACTCAATATGTTTCCTGGATCATTTGCTGGGTCAAATGCTACTTCTGGGTATTATGTTGTTAGTGGAGAAGTATTTTGCAGTATGACCGCTGGAGATACTGCTACATTAAAAATTTACGTATATGGTGGATCTGCAGTTGTAGATATAATTGGATCAACGACTGCTGGTTTTAGAACTCCCTGTTTTGGTGGCTATTTAGTATGTTAATTTTAGGAGAAGAAAATGAAAATATCGGTAAACGACACAGAACTTTACACAGTAAGCGCAACACAACTCAATGTAATTAAAGACTATATATCCGCAAGTGAGTTAGATGCTGATCTAAAACGTCGTCTAGAATGGGTATTAATGCACCTTTATGACGAATGCTATAAGCGTCTTTTTGATGAATGGTTTACTAAGTTGGCTGCACGAGGAGTAGCATCTATTCCAACGGACAAAGATGCGTTTGCTAACTTAGTGTTTGAGCAATCTGATTATTTAGACAGGGCTGGACGTGATGCTGCTTCGCAACCTATAGGAGAGTGAGATGGTAGCTCCTAAGAATCAAAAAAGAACACTTCTTAATGGATTAAACCCTTTGTCATATCAAGGGGTTGAGCCATCTTCTCCTACTGATTATGTGACTGATATTAGAGACCCTATAAGTGGTACAACAAGAGATTACGCTGGCTTTGATGTTGGTGACGAATGGGAAAATCGTCTTACTAATGACGTTTGGAAACTCGTTTCTAAAGATGGTGGTGTTGCAACCTGGTTAAAGTTCATTGAAGGCGATGGCGACGTTAAATATCTCACCGATGATGCTGATACCGTTGTTAACGCCGATGCAGCAGGTGGTATTAAGATTGCAGGCGGAGAGCTTATCAATACTGTCGCTGGCGTAAATACCTTAACATTAAATCTTGATCGTGGTCTTGATGGCCAAATACCTATTGCGGCAACTGGTGGAGCGACAATCTACGCCAACTTGATTGAAGGCGCCGGTATTAATATTACGAATGGCGCCAATTCGGTGACAATATCATCAGGTGGATTTGGTGGTGATGTTACCTTGGTATCTGATACAGGTGATACAGCAACAACCGTAGCAGGTTCAGTTAATGTTCTTGGTACAGTAAATCGTATAAAAACGGATGGTGATAATGCTGACACCTTTACGATTGATATCGGCGATTCTGTACCAACTAACTTTCTTACTGATGATACTAATGTTGCTACACCTGCTTTTAATATCTTAGAGATTGCTGGTGCTAATACAGTAGAAACAAGCAGTGCTGGTTCAACGGTAACCGTAACTGGACCTTCATTTAATGCCGGTCAGAATACTAATACAGATGTTGTTGGTACTTCTGTTACGGTGAATGTAAATGATACGTATCAGGTCGCTGTAGATCCTGCTACCTTAGAAATAGGAACAGTTGATTCTACTCAGCTTTTGGGATCTATCTCAATTGCTGATTTGAAGACGCTGTTAGGATTACCCTAACAAGCTTATTAAAAAAGTTGTAATAGGAAGTAATCATCTACTTGTCTTATCTACAGCAGGAGTTGTTTATGCTGCTGGTGCTAATTGGTATGGAGAGTTGGGTGATGGTACAACAACTGATCGTCTAGTTCTCACTCCTATGATTGGTGTTGGCTCATCAGGATGTGATGATATAGCTGTTGGTGAATTTCATTCAGTTGTTTTAAAATCTGGAGCAGTTTACGCTTGTGGATATGGTTTTTATGGACAACTTGGTGTAAATGGTTCTGGGAACAGCGCTACTTTAATTGCAATGGTTGGGCAAGGTACTTCTGGCTGTACAGCAATATCAGCTAATTGGCAATCAACCATAGTATTAAAAGGCGACGCAGTCTATGGTTGTGGTAATAATAGCCAAGGACAGCTTGGAGACAATACTACTAGTCTTAGAAGAGTATTAACAGCAATGATTGGGCAAGGTACTTCTGGTTGTACAGCAATATCTTCAGGTAATTTACATACAATAGTATTAAAGGGTGATGCTGTCTATGGATGTGGCTTTAATGGGAGAGGTCAATTAGGCGACAATACAACAACAAATAGACCTGTATTGACGGCAATGGTTGGACAAGGAACATCTGGATGTACAGAAATTTCAACATCTCTTTATCATACACTTGTATTAAAAGGAGATGCTGTTTACGCGTGTGGTAGCAATGTTTATGGTCAATTAGGTGATAATACTACAACGCAAAGAAATGTTCTTACGGCAATGGTTGGCCAAGGAACATCGGGATGTTCTAAGGTTGCTGCTGGTGGTTTTCATTCTTTAGTAATAAAAAATGGAGCTGTTTATGCTTGTGGTCTTAATGGAACAGGTCAGTTGGGAGATGGAACAACAACCAATAGATCAGTTCTTACATCAATGATAGGTTTTGGAACTTCTGGATGTACTCAAATTTATGGAGGTTGTAAGGATGTCCCTTTTGGTGATACTGTAGTATTAAAATATATAACACCATTCACCTGTGGCTACAATGCTTCTGGTCAATTAGCTGATAATACTATTGTAAACAAGAGTCAACTTGTTCAATGTATTTTTGCTCCGTGATAGATAAAATAACCCCCTGATGTAAAAGTCAGGGGGTTACAGCATATGGTAAACAACTACCATCTGTTTCTAGATTTCTGTTTCCCAGCCGTTTAGTTTCCAGCAGGGCTTATTAGAGTCTTCTGAAGTCTGCTTCCAGTATTCTACGGTGTTGAGGGCTAGGTGTACTTCCATGATGGTGTTGACTGGTAGCATATCGAATTCATTCGGTGGAGAGTGGCGTATTACCTTTTCAGGTTTTACTAGATTATCCATGGCTACGTCCTCTTTTAATGAAATATGTTACACACGAAGTGTTATACACCCATCATAGCAGCATACGAATATCTTTTCATATAGCTGATAGAAGAACCGAGGCCTTGCTCTTCTGACTTTATTGGTCCTGATTCTGATGCTTCAACAGGAAGTACGCTTCTAAACCATTCGCCTGAAGAATGAGTCAATTTAGTAATTAAGACCCACTTATCATTGCCAATCATTTGTGGAGTGAAGACCATAGAAAGCCCATATTTTGCTAATGGTTTTTCATAGGCATCTTCGTAATCTTCAAGCGTTGAATACTTACCACGGTTACCGGTACCAGATTCCTTTAAGGGGAGTTTCTCTAAGGTTGCCTTGGCCAGCGCAGTACTTATTTCACCAATGGTAGATGACTGTTCGCCACTGGGTGTTAAACGATCAATTTTGCCCGACAACATACGTAAAACATCTTTAATGTCTCGTACATCTTTTGACTTGAGAAGCTCCAGCTCCGTTGATAATT
>Ga0172381_10003336_pt1 | contig 17070 bp, 19 predicted proteins | sample Leawel6488metaG_FD_119754 | JGI IMG/M metagenome (GOLD analysis project Ga0172381, IMG submission 119754) | Leachate microbial communities from a municipal landfill in Southern Ontario, Canada - Leachate well 64-88 metaG | ecosystem: Engineered > Solid waste > Landfill > Unclassified | place... | reverse complement strand
TCGATCAGGCGGTCGGCATGATGCTGGCGGGCCTGACGCCGGAAGCGCGATCGGTGATCGAAGCGCGGCTGCACCCGGCGATCTCGCCGCCGCAGGTGCCGCGCCGCCGCCGGGATGACTACGTGCGGGCGGCTTGCGATCGGCTGGCGCAGTGTGCCCGGCTGGCGGGAGTCGACGTGGATCTGAGGCCGATGATCTCATGCAGGTGACCCCGTACCAACGCCGGAAGAAGGCGCTGGGGCGGTTCTCCCGGACCGTCGGCGAGGCCCCGGCCTGCGTGGGGCACTACGCGGCCGGCGACGTCGAGTGCGACGGCATGCCGCCGTGCCTGTGGCGCGGCCCCTGCCGGGCGATCCGGGACTGGGCGGCGACGGTGCAGGTCGACGTGGCGGTGTTCTTGGATCACACGCCGACGTCGACGGTGCTGAACCTGGCCTTTGACCTGATCCGGATCAGTGGATGGTCGTTCAGCAAGGGGCGGGATCGGAACGCGCGGGCGTTCGGGCTGTTCCTCGAGGCGTTCCAGGAAGCACTGCCGGCGACGGTGACGATCGCGCCCAACCTGGAAGCGGCGGTGGACGGGGACTTCTACGTGGCCGAGTGGAAGTACAAGAAAGTCATGACGGATTGCTGGATGCTACGGTATCGCCGGATCGATCAGTCGCGGGATCCGGTGCTGTTCCGGTACTACCCGGGCCGCATGGGGCGTGTCACGCCGTCGATCGAACTGCACGCTCCGCTGGATCTGGTGCTGCGGAAGTGGCCGCAGATCACCCCGGCGTGCGTGCGGTGGTCGCCGTGCCGGCGGGATCGCCGGGGATGGCAGTCCGCCGCCGGCTGGGCGTGCGCGCACAACGTGCGGGCGGATCGGATCCCGGACTTCGGGCGGCTGGCGGCGGCCCTGCTGCTGCAGGGGGTGGTCACCAACATGGGCGGCTACCCGCGGAAGTTGATCCGGATCAAGGCGGCGGAGGACGTGGATGGCGAGTAATACGGCGGGCTTCTGCCATTTGCACCTTCACACGCATTCCAGCGCCTTCGACGGGCTGGGGACGGAAAAGCAATTCGCTGAGCACGTGGCGGGCAACGGCCAGCACGCGTTCGCGGTGACGGAGCACGGCAGCATCCGCGGGTTCTTCGACCATCACAAGGCGTGCAAGGCGTTCGATCTCAAGGCGATCTACGGCGTCGAGATGTACCTGGCCGACGACGCGGAGGCCAAGGGGATCACGGCAGACGAGAAGGATCAGATCAAGTCGCGGCTGCCGAAGGCAGAGGCGCTGGCCGAGATCGAGCGGATCGAACGATCCCGCCGCGACCGGGACCACGTGACGATCTGGGCGCTGGATCAGACCGGGCTGCGCAACCTGTACCGGCTGACCAGCTGGGCGTGGACGAAGGGTTTCTACTGCTTACTCCCAGGCCAGGAGATCGTGGTTCCCGAGGGGGTCAAGCGCGTTGAAGACGTTCGAGTCGGCGATCAGGTGCTGACGCATCGAGGTCGCATGCGCCCGGTAAGCGAGACCTTGCAGCGGCAGTTCAAGGGCACGCTGTATGGGGTGCGGCTGAATAACCGGTATAGCCGGGTGACCTGGATGACCGGTGAACACCCGGTGTTGATCCGGGATCATCAAGGGGCCGTGTCGTGGGTGAAGGCTCGCGATCTGGCGGGAGGCCGGCGTAACGGCCAGGAGGCACTTGCTTCGTGGCGCAGCTTCGTTTGCTTGCCCAAGGTTCGTCCAGACGAGGTGATCGCGGAGATTCGGACCCAGGACTATGTGGATTGGACGTTCGATGGAGTCCGTTACGTCAAGGAAGCGCGGCGCTCCCGGACGGGGTCGACGCGGCACTACGCCAACTTGCTGCCGGTCGTCCCCTTGGACTACGACTTCGGGTTCTTCCTTGGGCTCTATGCCGCAGAGGGCTACACGGACGGAGCTGACACTCGTGAGGTGAGCTTGTCGCTGCACCGGGACGAAGTGGCGCTGATCGAGCGAGCTGTTGCAGAGATCCGCCGGTTGACCGGCAAGACGGCGCGGGTGGCCTCACGTGCGGACCGTCCGGACTACAAGGGCGTGACGGTCCGAGTGGGGCATTCGGTTCTGGCTCAACTGCTGACGGCCCTTTGCGGGCGAGGGGCGAACCACAAGCACCTCCCGGACTTTGCCTTCGCCTCGCCCGTCGAGTTCCGGCGGGGGCTGATCGAGGGGGTGTTTGCGGGGGACGGATCGATCCGTCGCGAGACGGTAATCTTGACGCAAACCTCGGAGGCTTTGGCGTGGCAGGTTCGGTCTTTGGCCGCGGAGTTTACGGGATCGTTCCCGAACGTGGCGCGCTCTTGGGATGGCCGCGAGGCACACGCTCCCCAGTATCGGTCGAACTACTGCCCGCCCGGCGTCACTTTGCGCCATCGGCATACGATCGCAGACGGGGAGTACGTGTATCGTCCGATCGAAGAAGTGCTGACGCGCGAGTACGACGGCGAAGTGCTGAACTTTTCGGTGGAAGAGGACGACTCCTACGTGTCCGACTTCGTGATGCACAACTGCAAGCCGCGGATCGACATCCGGCGGCTGATCCAGTTCAACGAAGGGCTGGCGGTATCGACCGGCTGCCCGCACGGGGTGGTTGCGTGGCCGCTGGCGCAGCGCAAGTTTGGCGAGGCGATCAGCCGGGCTGAACAGCTGGCGCGCGCGTTCGGCGATCGGCTGTACGTCGAGATCATGCCGCACGCGCTGCCGGGCTTCGATCACGTGCCGGCGATGCTGGTCAAGCTGGCGGCCCGGTTCGGCTGCAAGTTGATCGCCACGCAGGACGCGCACTACCCGGCGCAGGAAGACGCGGAAGCCCAAGAGGTTTTGCTTTGCATCCACTGCCGCGACCGGATGGCGAACCCGGATCGGTTCTGCTTCGGATCCCGGGACTACTGGGCGCGGACGCGGGCGGAAATGGAGGAAGCGTTCGTGCGGCAGAACCCGCTGCCGCTGGCGGTGGTCCGTCAGGCGATGGACGAAACGCTGGCGTTCGCCGATCGGTGCACAGCGGATCTCGAGATCGTCAAGCCGGGGACGTACCTGGTGTCACCGGATCTGCCGGCTGGCGTGGCGTCGCACGACGCCTGGATCCTCCAGCTATGCCGCGACGGGTGCCGCACGCGGTTCGGCTGCGAGGTGGCCGGGCTGGGGCAGGACTACCGCGATCGGCTGCTGCACGAGCTGCGAACGATCCGGGATCTGGGGTTCGCCAGCTACTTCACGATGGTCTGGGACGTGCGCAACTGGGCGCGGGGGGAGGGGATCATGCAGGGCCCGGGCCGTGGATCGGCTGCCGGGTCGCTGGTGTCCTACTTGCTGGGGATCACCGACCTGGACCCGATCGATCACGGGCTGATGTTCGAACGATTCCTGGCACCTGGCCGCAAGGACCTTCCGGACGTCGACATGGACTATGAGCGGGCCCGCCGCGGCGAGGTGATCGAATACCTGCGCGGGCAGTACGGTGAGGATCGGGTGGCGGGGATCGCGACGCATAACATGCTGCGCGGCAAGCGGGTGCTGCGGGACGTGGCGCGCGTGTACGACGTGCCGGAACGCGAAGTGGCTCCGGTGGCGAGCTTGATCGTCGAGGCGATCGAAGAAGAGCTCCGGGACGATGCGTCGGTGCAGGAGGTGTTGACGAGCAGCGACATCGGCCGGCGGTTCGTGGAACAGCACGGCGACGTGGCCGAAGCGTCGATCCGGCTCGAGGGGCAGTTGCGTGGTGTGGGCATGCACGCGGCCGGCGTGGTGGTCAGCAGCGTGCCGATCGCCGACGTGGCGCCGATCGAGTCCCGCGCCGACGGCGGCCGGCGCGTGCCGATCGTGGCCTGGGACATGAAGGCCGTCGAGAAGCTGGGGCTGGTCAAGGTCGACATCCTGGGCCTGAACACCCTGGACATCATCGACGCGGCCTGCCGGACGGCGGGGGTGGATCCCTACTCGATCCCGATGGACGATCCGGCCACGCTGCAGGCGTTCACCGACGGGCGGATGGCGGGCGTGTTTCAGTTCGACACGACGGCGGCCCGGCGGGCGTGCAAGGGGGTGATCTTCGATCGGTTCGCGGACGTGGCGATCATGACCGCGCTGGATCGCCCGGGCCCCAGCAAGGCGGGTATGCCGCAGATCTACGCGGATCGGTGCCTGCACCCCGAGAAGATCCCGCAGGTACACCCGGACTTCGATCGGGTGACCGCGGAGACCCGCGGCGTGATCGTGTTCCAGGAGCAGGTGATCCAGCTCGCGCGCCAGCTGGCCGGCTACGACGCCGAACAGGCTGACGCCTTCCGCAAGAAGATCGCGAAGAAGCTGGGCGTCAGCGACGAGCACGATCGGTTCGTCGACGGCGCGGTGGCGAACGGCATGGATCTTGCGGTGGCGGAGCATTTGTTCAATGAACTCGTCGGCTTCGGCGCATATGCGTTCAACCGCTCACACTCGTTCGCTTACGCAATGATCTCGGTATGGTGCATGTGGCTGAAGCTGCATCACCCGGCGGCGTTCTTCGCGGGCTACCTGGCGAACGAGGCGGATCCGAACATGCAGGCGCGGATCGCGATCGACGCGCGGCTGGCGGGGATCGTGGTGTCGGCGCCGGACGTGCAGCGTCCGGTGGATCACTTCTCGCTGGCGGATCGGGAAGACGGGGTGCAGGAGATCATCGGCGCGCTGTCGGACGTCAAGGGCGTGGGCCAGTCGATCGCTCGAGTGGTCGCCCAGGCGGCGCCGTTCACGGGGCTGGCGGACTTCTACGCGCGGACGCGGGCTGCCGGGGCCCGGGTGACGGTGCGGACGTTCGAAGCGCTGGCGAGGGCGACGGCCTTCCGGGCGCTGTACCCGAACACGCGGATGCTGGTGGCGAACGCGGCGTCGATCTGGCAGGCGGCGAAGGGCGGCTGGGATCTTGCGGTGGATCCGGCGGTGGTGGCGGACTGGGGCGAAGACGATCTGGCGCTGGAAGCGGCGAGCGTGTACCCGCTGTTCGTGACGGCGCTGGGGCGATCGGCCTTCGACGCGGATCTGGCCCGGACGATGAAGGTCTGCAAACGGCAGTTGCTGGTGCCGGGCGATCCGCTGTTGGTGGATCAGGGCCAGGCGCTGGTGTTTGGGCGGCTGTCGGGCCTGAAGCGGTTTCAGGCGGAAGAGGGCAAGCGCAGCGGGCGCGCGCTGTTGCTGGGGCCGGCGGGCGAGGATCTGGTGCTGCGGATCGATCATGACGTGCTCGAGGACTGCGAGGCGGCCCTGCACACGTTGGGCACGCACGTGGTGGCGATCGTGTCTGGGATCCAGGAAGAACGCGGCCAGCTGGATCGGGTGTGGCTGGCGTCGGACTTCGCGAGCAGCACCGACGATCGGGTGGCGTTCGTGCGATCGCCCTTCCGGACGCGGCCCGCAGATCCCGCGGCGGCGATCAAGTCGCGCGGCGACGGTCAGGCGCTGGGGATCGATGGGATGTTGCTGCGGATCCGGCAGCACCGGGACAAGTCGGGCGCGATGATGGCGACGCTGGGGATCCTCGGCAGCGCGGGCTATGCGCGGGTGTTCGTGTTCGCGAGCACGTGGGGCGAGTCGGCGAGTCGCAAGCTGCGGCCGGGGATGTTCGTCAACGTGCGGTGCACGAAGCTGTCGGGCGGTGATGTCGCGTGCTTGGAGTCTTGGTCGGAGATCCGTGCACCGGCTGGGGCTGCCGCGTAGGATCTGGCGGAGGTACCTGGTATGCCGATTCCCCCGAAGACCGATCGATCGACGACTGCGGACTGCGCCCGGATCGCCGGGCTGACTCACGCGCAGGCCGAAGGGTTCATCCACGCGATCCTCGACGAGATCTCGCGCGGCAAGGAAGTGCGCCTGGCCGGCTTGGGGATCTTCCGGATGCAGCCGGTGAAGCGTCGCGAGGTGCGATCCCCGCTGATGCCCGGCGGCGTCGCGAAGTGCCCGGAGCGCAACCAGATCCGCTTCCGCCGCAGCCGCGTGGCGAACGTGACGATCAACCAGACGCCGGCCGAACGTGCCGAGGCCCGGGCGGCCCGGATCGCGCAGCACGATCAGCAGGTGGATCGGCTGGCGACAACGCGCCCGAAGCGCGATCCCGCCGAGTAGCAACCCGCAACGACAACTCACTGAAAGGACGTGATCATGTATAGCCCGACTGCCCGAACTTTCATCCGCGAGATCCGCGATGCCGACGACAACGTGACGCAAGTCGAGATCGTGCTCTCGTCGGATGATCTGCTGATCGTGCGCAGCCTCGAGGAAGAGGCGTCGGACGTGGCTGCGATGATGGCCCTGACGGGCGATCTGATCGGCGAGTGGACGACGGGCGTGGAGATCGCCGACGCGAAGTACCGGCGGTGGCGGGCGCAGCAGTCCGAGACGCAGGCAGGCGCGAGCGAGAAGGCGCCGGCGGAGTGGAAGGTCAAGGCGGCGATCGAAGCTCACCCGGAGTTCGATCAGCACAAGGTTGGGATCGCGCAGCTGACGGGCGAGCTCGAGTTCCTGCGTGCGTACTTCGCGGGGCTGCAGGTCAAGAGCACGCAGATCCGCGGGCTGATGGATCGCGACGGCGCGGCGTCCAGGCAGATCGGCAAGCACGGGGTTCCGTCGGGCCGGTAGGGGCAGGCGGGCAGATCAACGACAAGGAGGATCCGGATCATGGCTCTGAACATGGACAAGCTGCGGGAGCGGCGGGCGGCGGAAGCGGCGGAGAAGGCATCGCGCGGTGCGGGCAAGCGCACGCCGCGGTGGAAGCCGCCAGAAGGCGTTTCGGTGGTGGCGCTGGCACCGCCGACGGAGGCCATGGACGGCTGGCCGTTCGTGGAACACCTGACGCACAACGACGTGGGGCCGGCCAAGGGCTTCCACGGCTGCCTGAGCTTCGATAACCCGCTGCTGAACCATCCGGCGTTCCTCGCGGCGCTCGAGGCCCGCAACGCCAAGGCAGCCGAGAAGGGTTGGGAGGTGATCGAACTCGACGGCCACTGCCCGACGTGCGCGGAGGTGGCGGGCGAAACCGAGATCACGGGTTTCAGCCCGGAGCGGCTGGACAAGATGGCAGCTCGGCCGTCGCACGCCTGCGGCGTGATGTACTGGGGGCGGCTGAACGGCGCGACCCTGGATCCGGTGGCCGAGGCGGACAAGTTCTGGCAGCAGTGGCTGGCCAGCCCGAGCGTTACGGCGAAGATGGAAGCGACGATCGAGGTCGACGGCGACGTGACGGATCCGGCGGGCATGGTGCTCCTGCAGATCACGCGGACTGGCAAGGAGGCGGCGACGCGCTACGACGCGCGCAGCTACAGCCCGACGATCAAGACGCCGATCGTGCTGTCCAAGCCCCTGAAGGCCGCGCTGCGCAAGGCCCAGGAAGACGGTGGCGATCTGGATCTCTACCGATCGCTGGCGTGGGGCATGAAGCCGGCCGGCGCGGTGGAGGCGATGCTGCACGGCACCGAAGTCTCGCACACGTCGGCGCCGGCGGAGACCGAAGGCAAGCCGCAGTGCTTCGGCACGGACTGCGATCCGAACGAGGCCGAGTGGTGTCAGCGCTGCCCGTTCAAGGTCGAGTGTGCCGGCAAGTGCAAGAAGCCCGTGCCCGGCCCGAACGACGGCGTGTTCCCCTTCGACGGCAAGACGTGGGCCGATCGCGACATGGCCGATCCCGCGCTGGCCGCGCCGGCCGAAGAAGCCCCGCCCCCGGTCCGGCCGGCGGGCCGTCCGGCGGGCAAGCCCGCAACGCCCCCGCCGGCGGCCCCCGCTGCCCCTGTGGCGCGTCCCGCGCCCGCGGTGGCTCCGCAGGCCACCCGGACGGCAGCGCCCGTCCAGCGGCCTGCCGCTGCGCCTGCTGCGGCCCCCGCGGCTCGGCCCGCGGCGGTCGCCCGCCCCGCGGCAGCGCCTGCCCCGGCGGCACGGCCTGCGGCTGCGGTGGCTCGCCCGGCGACGGCGCCGTTGACGCGGCCGACTGCGGCTCCCGTCGCCCGCCCCGCCGCCGCGCCTGCGGCGCGTCCGGTGGCTCGGCCCGCTCCGGCCCCCGTGGCGGATCCGGATCCGGTCGAGGAGGAGGATCTGGCGGACGTGATCGCGGAAGACGAAGCGATCGACGTCGGCCCCGGCGAGGAACGGACCGAACCCGTCGAAGGCGAGATGGACGGCGACGACGAGCTGGACAGCTTCGAGGCCGAGCTGCGCGGGAGTTGATCCATGGTGCGCAAGATCGGCAAGGCCAGCGGGAAGTCGCCGGCTACCACGAGTGCGACACGAAGCGCCACGCGATCCCGTGCCCTGGGGCTGATGTCGGCCCTGGGGCGCGGGGGCGCCGGCGTCAAGCTGTTGGATCCGGGTGCGGATCGCCGGGTGCGGATCCTGCCGACCGGTGTGGACAGTCTGGACGTGGCGATCGGGGCCGGCGGCTACCCGATCGGGCGGATGACGATCCTACATGGTGGAGAGTCGTGCATCGCGGGCGGGGCGTTCGTGCTCTACCTGGTGCGCGACGCGGCCGGGAAGCAGATCAACGGCAAGGGCGGCTCACTGGCCCGGCTGTGGCAGCGCTTCCACGGGATCCCCGATCCGCACTTGCATGGCACTGCAGGATCCATGCCGCCGCCCGGCGCGACTTTCGAGGCCCCCAGCGTCAATGACGAGGGGAGGATCGTGCACTCGCGGATCGTGGACGTGGTGAAGACGGGTGAGAAGCCGTGCTTCGCTGTCGTGACTCGAGGCGGGCTGCGGATCGAAGCCACGGCTGACCATCGCTTCCTGACCGAGGCGGGCTACACGGCGTTGGCGGATCTGCAGATCGGGCAGGCGGTCTGCGTGCACACCAACGTGCCCTTCCGGAAGGCTCCGGAAGATCGCGCCAAGCCGCAGGGCCACGATCGGAAGTTCCTCTACTTGACCGGTAAACACCCGGTGGCTGGCGTGAAGGTGGTCGCTGGCAAGTATACGTACAGCCGGCTTGCGCGGGCCCGTGCAGTGGTGGAAGCCCGGATGAACGGGCTGGATCTGGATCGCTACGTCGCCCGGCTGAACGCTGGCGACCTCGATGGGCTGCAGTTCCTGGATCGCGATCTGCACGTTCACCACTTGGACGAAGATCACCTGAACGATGATCCCGCGAACTTGGTAGTCCTGACGCCCACGGATCACGGCGTGCTGCATGCGACCGAACGGCACAACGATCTGCGGTTCATGGTGATCCCGGACGAGATCGTGGCGATCGATCCGGTCGGGCCACGGATGACGTACGACGTGAAGCTGGCCGGGCCCTGGCACAACTTCGTCGCCAACAAGTTCGCGGTGCACAACTGCGGGAAGACCACTGTGTCACTCGTGGGTTGCGCGGAAGTGCAGCGTAGGGATAGGGTGGCGATCTACGTCGACTGCGAGCACAAGCTGGATCTCGCCTACTCCGAGACGCTGGGGGTGGACGTCGAGAGCTTGGTGCTGGTCTACCCGGACTCGATCGAGAAGTGCTTCAAGCAACTGTCGAAGATCCTTCGGATCCTGCGGGGACTGCCAGCGAAGAAGGCCAAGAAGGGCCGCTTCGATCGTGGGTCCGACGACGATGACGACGACGACGTGGACGTGCCGGTCGACGAGTCGGCGATGGCCGGCCTGGCTGGTGACGACTTCCCGATCATGATCGTCTTGGACAGCTTCCAGTCGCTTGCGGCCCAGCGGACGTTCGACGCGGCGTACGATCAGGAGGGGTTCAACCCCGAGTCGTTCGCGTGGTCGCGGGTGCTGCGCAAGTTCATCCCTGAGATCGACGATATGCAGGCGGTGCTCTTGGGGATCTCGCAAGTGCGCGTGGATCTCGCGTCGGGGGGGTTCGGGCCGAAGAAGGAGAAGGTCGCGGTAGGCAAGGCGCCCGGCCACCACGCGACGATCATCATCAAGTGGACGGGCCGCAAGAAGGTCGGATCGCTGCGGAAGGGCGTGACGGGCGAGCTGCATGAACTGCTGATCGCGAAGAACCAGATCGGCAACCCGTACCGGACGGCTTCGCTGCCGATCGTGTTCGGCAAGGGCGTGGACAAGATCGCGTCGACGATGGCTGCGGCGCAGGCCACGGGGGCGTTGCGGGCGGCGAAGGGCAAGGGCAGCTACACGCTGGATCTCGCGAGCGGGGCCGGCGCCGACGTGGTGATCAAGGGCCAGGCGGGCTTGCAGGATCTGGCGGATCACGATCCGGCGATGTTCGCGGCGTTGCGGGCGGAGATCCGATCGCGGATGGGTAAGGCGGATCTGGTGCCGACGGCGGCGCCGACGGATGATGCCGAATCGCTGGACGAGGACTGACCGTGGCGAGCTTCCGCGCGACCGGCTGGGACGTGAGCCCGACGCACGGGGCCGCGGTGGCGCTGGGGGCCGACGGCAGGATCCTGGACTTCACCTTCCTGGCCGAAGCTCCCGCAGCGGTCAAGACCGCCGCGGGCAAGCACTACGGATCCCACCTGCCGCAACTGGCCCGGGCGGCGATCCCGGATCAGGAAGTGCGGGATCTGCGACGGCTGGTGCCGACAATGCGGCTATTTCTGCAATGGCGAAAGCGACTTGCTGGCACGGGTGGCGATCGGTGCTACGGCGCGATCGAGGCCTACGCGTTCGGCGCGGGCAAGGGGGCGCACACCAAAGGCGAGATCGGCGGGCTGGTGCGGCTGGTGCTGATGCAGGGCGGGTGGTGGCTGCGGACGCACGATCCGACGTCGGTGAAGATCTACGCGACGGGCCGCGGGGATGCCGAGAAGGGCGACGTGGCCGACGGCGTGGCCCGCAAGTGGGGCCCGGCGGTGGTGGATCAACTGTCCGGATTCGATTCGGCGAAGGCGAAGAGCAAGCCCGTGCTCGAGGACCTGATCGATGCGTACGTGCTGGCCCGGATGTGCCTGCGGGAGATCCAGCTGCGATCCGGCGAGGTGTCGATCCGCGATCTGCCCGAAGAGGAGATCCGCGTCTTCAACCGTGCAACCAAAGCACTTCCGGTCAACGCGCTTGGCCGGGAGTGGATCCACGAACCGGCAGATCCGATCCTCCGCGCGCAATAAGTATTGACACGGCGCGAGGCGGGGCTAAGCTGTGTTCATGGGCAGCGACGAACGCGGCCCGCGACACGAACCGGAGGGCAGGATGGCGACGAAGCTGGAAGTCTTGTGCGCGGAACTGGCGGCACTGGAAGCGGTCGAGCGCCCCGATCTCTGGTCGGAGTGGACGCCGTCTGCGCGGTACGTGGCCCTCGAGGCTGAGTGTCGGGCAGAGGCAGTCGCAGACCGAGACGGATCCATTGCTCGCGATGCCGAGGCCGTCGCCGAGGCTGACACCGTGGGATGCGCGGGCTGCCGGGTGGGGGCGACGACGGCAACGCAGGCGACGAAGTGGATCGCGTACAACACGGCCCCGAACGGCAGCGGCGAGATCCTCGCGACTGGGGCCTCGAGGACGGATGTCGAGACGGCGTGCGCGCTGGCTGACCTGGACCTGGATCACGTCGACTTCGCGCCCGCGACGGATGCGCTCTTCGCGTCGGGCTCGCTGTCGTGGTCCTGGCTCCCCGGTAGCGGCAAGACGATCGCATGCACCCGCGACGAGGCGGGCGAGTAGACCTCCGGGATGGACACGCGAGCCGGCGCTTCCCGGCATGGCAGAGGAGGGAGGGGAAGATGGCAACGAAGCGGATCGTTCGTGTGGCTGGCAATCGGTTTGAGGTCAAGCGGTTCGCCGACGGCACCTATCGCGTGGACGGACCGGAGCGGTGCGTCGACCTGACCGACCGCGCGGGGGCGATCGACGAGATCGCGGCGCAGGTTCGCGGGGAAGAGGGCGACGCCGACGACAGGGCGATCGCTCGCGGTGCTCTCGACGAGACGGACATCTAACCCTCGCGCACCTGACCGCCCACGAGCCCCGTGGCTCGCGCGGCGGCGGTGGTGACACGAGACCCGACGCGCGGCGGATCCCGCGCAGTGGACGGCGGAGGAACAAGATGAAGGTCGAGGAAGTGAAGGTCTGCGTTGCGGTGCGGCACGGCAGCGATCCCGCTCTTCCGTCGCACAGTGCGCTGCCCCGGTATCTCAAGGGGCGGATCGTCGAGGTCCCGCTGGGGGACGACGGCGTGATGCCCGTGGGCGCCTACGTCGTGTGGACGGCGGATCGGGCGGGGTGGTCGCCCACGGTGACTTGGCACGCCCTTGCGGAGATGGAGCACGCGATCGTGACGGATCTCGACGACGTGGTGACCCGCATCGTTCTCGGCAAGTGACGGAGACCGACGATGGCGAAGCCAACCGAGATCGACAAGTTGCGGCGGGCGTTCGCGAAAGCGCAAGCGGAGTCCGAGAAGTGTGCGGACGCTGTGGCGGCGCTGTACGCGGGCGGTGGACATCCGACGCGGGCGCGGCTGACGACGGCGAACGCGCGCTGGGCGCGGGCGGCCGAGGATCGCGATCGCCGACGGGAAATGCTGAACGCGGCGTTGGCAGCCGCGCCGGATCCCAAGCCATGATGATCAAGCACACGATGGATCTGACCGCGCTGGCTGCCCTGATGGGGCCGGGCGCGGACGAACGCAAGGCGGGCTTCTTCTGCTGGCTGCTGTGCGACGTGGCAGCGGGCTTCGACACGATCGAAGTGTGCACGGGCCAAGTGTGGGCGGATCTGCTGAAGGAAGCGCTGGCGATGACGGATCGGCCGGCGCCAGACGACGGATCGTGGTGGCGCAGCGAAGTCGCGGCACGGGTCGCGGCGGCTGCTGACGTGGTGCTGTAGACGCGCTGGGAGGCGCGGGAGGATCAGATGCTTCGCGATAAAGCCGGCGAGAGAAAGGCTTTTGCTGAGGTCGAGGCAGCGGGGGCGAAGATCATGCCCGGCGTCGAGTGGCACTTCAGCACGTGCGAATACTCGCTGGGGGAAGGTCGGGCCGACGAGGCCTACAGCGGACGTGCTTGGGCGGGAGGTCGGCCGTTGGGCTTCAGCATCACGTACTACCCCGTGGCCGACGCCGATCGCCACCCGTGGAAGATCGGTTTCGATGGGACCCCGGAAGCCCAGCCGCCGGTGAGCCGGTTCTGGGCGAAAGTGGCAGTTGTCGCGGTTCGTGAACTGTGCTTCGCCACGGCCGCCGAAGCACTGGCGACGATCCGCCCGCATGCGGCGTGGATGGCTCGCGCCAAGTGCGAGCACGCTGTGCAGGCGATCTTGGCGCTGTCGCCTGGCGTGGATCAGCCGGACGCCGATGGGTGGATCCGCGGGAGCTTCGGCGCGGACGTCAAAGATCGGCCGGAGCACTGGGTTCACGTGTCGGGCTACCAGATCGTCCAGTACAACTGGAGGGACGGATTCGTGATCTACTCCCCGGCCTTTTCCGTTGTCGCCGTTGACGTCGGCAACCGCGAACTGGCCAAAGCGAGCGTGGCGAGGCGGATCGCCGCGGTGAAGGAGTGAGGCCATGGGATCGAAGCGACGAACGAAGTTGGCCCAGGGACGCAACGCCAAGCGGGCTTCCCGGATGAACGGCGAGCGACCTGCCACGCCGAGCAAGTACGCCGAACGGCACGATCGGATCGCGACGGTGGCGGAGATCGACGATCCGGTGCACGGCCAGGGCGGCGATCACTACGCGGCGGAAGTGCGGTGATGGCAGGGGGCCCCGGCCCGAAAGCCGGCGGGGCGATCCCACGGGGGACGGCGCCGGTCCTGGATCACGTGCGGCAGTTGTTGGCGCGTGGCGATACGCTGACGCGGTGGCAGATCCGCGAACGGTCGCCCTATTCGGGGGCGTCGATCACGCACGCGATCACAAGGCTGGCGCAGGCCGGCGAGATCGTTACGGAAGGCCACCGCCGCGGCTGGCGGCTGGCGAAGGGGGCGGCGATGACAGAGACGTTGATCCTGCTGACGGTCGGCTGTGACCGCGACATGAATCGGCAGACGGTGGCGTCGGCTGACGCAGCGGAAGCGCTGGTTCGAGACTACATCCGCGCGCACCCGTCGGCGGCAACGGCCCGGGACGGCAAGGTGCATTTCGGCCACGCGGGGGCCCTGGTGATCCTGTACCGCGCAGCCGCTGAGATCCAAGCGATCCGCGTGTGGCGGTGCACGCCGGACGGTTGGTGGATCCGCGACGTGCAAGGCCAGCGGACCACGGATCTTTTCGTGGTCCCGGTCGATTCCGATCCGGGCAGCAAGCCGCTGAAGATCCATGAGCCGTCGCCATGCTGACCCGCGCCGAAGCAATTGCCCAGGTGGCGGCCCGATGGTCCACCTGCACCGGCTGCGGGCTGTCGCAGGGCCGGCGCAACGTCGTGCCCGGCGAGATCCACGCGGCACCTGACGTGGACGTGAACAGCGATCCGCTGCTGCTGATCGTGGGCGAGGCTCCCGGCACAACCGACGACGCCACGGGCCGGCCCTTCCAGGGCCCGGCCGGCAAGATCCTTCACGAGGATCTACTGCGGCAAGCTGGCGTGCGGCTGGCGCTGATCACGACAGCGGTGGCGTGCCGGCCACCCAGCGATCGGGATCCGACTGCGGCCGAGTGCCAGGCGTGCCACCGGCGGCTGGCCGAAGTCGTGCAGGCGTGCCGGCCCGCGGCGGTGCTGATGATCGGCAAGGTCGCCGAAGCGGCCTTGCGCGAGGGCGTGCAGCTGGACGGCGTGGATCTGCTGCACCGGCTGCCTCGAGTCGGCATCGTGCATCCGGCGGGCTTGCTGCGGCAGGGCCACCCGAACGCGGCGACGGCCAAGGCGCTGAAGACCGCGCAGGCCAAGCTGGATCGGCTGCTGCAGCGGGCCGACATGGGGCCCGCCGACGGCGGCCCGGTGGATCCGGCGGCGTGCAGGCACCAGCCCGTCCGCGTAGGATCTTGGCGAGCGGAGGACGGCACGCAGGGCCCGGAGATCTGGGCCTGCAAGCGGTGCGCCCTGTTCGTGGAGCCTTGATGACTTCCCCGAGAGAGTTGCCCGGCGTAACGACTGTCGAAGCGACGCAGCGGCTGCAGAAGTCGCTGATGCAACTGGGGCGGACCGTGGGATCCCTGCCGCTGCCGCCGCCGCCCGCTGAACGCCTGCCGATCGGATCCAAGGTCGAGATCGTCCCGCACCAGCGAGACAGCAGTTGGCCCGGCGGCGTGGGCGAGATCATCGAGATCTGCCCGGACAGCGGCGGCTACATGGTGCGCCACTCGACGCGCGGCGGGCCGATCGCGTTGGGCTGGTGCTGGGACGAAGTACGCCCTGCCCGGCCATGGTGGAAGCGGTTGTGGCAGCCCAAGCCCCCGCGGGAGGCCTAGATGTTGATTAGTTTCGTGACGGACCTGCATGTGCAGGATCAGCGGCTGGACGGCGATCACGGCCACGCGGCCTTGCTGACGACGACGGTGCAGCAGATCCGCGAGGCGGGCTGCGACCTGGTGCTGATCGGCGGCGACCTGGCTGGGGTGTCGGTGCCGCACAAGGCGACGATCCGCGAGCGCAACGCGCTGGTGCAGTTCGTGCTGGCGCTGGCCGAGATCGCGCCGGTGGTGATCTGCCGCGGCAATCACGACACGGTGGGGGACTACGCCTTCCTGGGCCACCTGGCCGGCGTGCAGCCGATCTTCTTCGTCGAGGATGGCCCTGAGCTGATCGACACGGGCAACGCGGCGGTGATGGTGCTGCCGTGGCTGGATCGCGGGCGCGTCGTCGGGCCGGATCAGGACTACGGCCAGGTGGTCCGGGAGATCTACGCGGGCGCGCTGGCCGACTGCGCCGACGATCTGCGATCCGCTCGATCCGCTGGGCAGCCGGCGATCGTGCTGACGCACGCGGCGATGCCGGACGCGATGATCCGCGACGGTCAGCCGATCGTGCCGACGGCGGATCCCGTGATCGCGCTGGACGCCTTGCTGGCTGACGTCGAGGTCGACGCGGTGTTCGTCGGGCACTACCACTTGCACCAGCGGGTGGCCGGGCCCGTGCCGGCGTGGTACGGAGGATCGCTGTTCTGCAACGATCACGGCGAGAATCCCGACAAGGGCTGGTTGCTGTACAACAGCGACACGCGCAGCGCCGATCTGCGGCTGGTGGATCAGCCATGGCGGCTGACCATTCGGATCGACGACGGGATCATCCAGGCGGTGGATCCGGCGGGCGGCTGTGACGAGATCGTGGGGCGGTCGGTGGCGGAAGCGGAAGACATTCTGCGGACGCTGCAGATCCCCGCGCACGTTCGGATCGAGGCGAAGGTGACCGAGGCGCGGCTGACCGAACAGACGGTGGCGATCGCGCGGCTGCGCGCGGAGCTGGTGGCGGGGGCCTTGTCGGTCAAGGTCGAGGTCTCCCCCCAGCGGACGTTGCGGGTGCGTGACGGCGCGGTGGATCTGGCGAACGCCGAGACGATCCCTGCCAAGGTCAAGCAGTTCGCCGGCCAGTTGGCTCCGCGGCCGGCGGCTCCGGTCCTGAAGCGATCGCTGCAGTTGCTCGACGACATGATCGCTTCGGAGGCGTGATGCCAGCCCTTGACTGCGCCCACTGCGGCGCGACTTCCCAGGATCCGACCGGTTGGGTAGTGGCCGCGGTCACGATGATCCCGGCGCGGCCGGCTGGCGATCCGCCGGTCGAGACGGTTGCGCAAGAGGTGCTGTGCCCGCGGTGCGCGGAAGCGGCCCGGAACATGCTGAAGGAAGACGCCAATGCAGCCGTCTGTTGAACGGATCCCGATCGGGCAGATCCTGGCCGACGCTCGCTTCCAGCCTCGAGGCGATGGCCGCGGGGAAGCGGCGGTGGTCGCGGCTGAGCTGGATCGGATGGCCCAGGCGGCGCAGGACGCGGGCTACCCGACCGGCTGGCATCCGGGGCTGTACGACCTGATCCACGTCTGGCCGGATCCCGATCAACTGCAGCAGGTCGATCGGTTCTACGTGCTCAAGGGGTTCCACCGGCGAGCGCTGGCGATCCGCTGCGGGATCGAAGCACTGGACTGCGTGGTGCACTGGGAGGCGGACGAAGCGGAAGCGCGGCGGCTGGCCGATCGCAGCAACAGCGACACGCGGCCGATGGATCCG
>Ga0172381_10003334_pt1 | contig 17071 bp, 14 predicted proteins | sample Leawel6488metaG_FD_119754 | JGI IMG/M metagenome (GOLD analysis project Ga0172381, IMG submission 119754) | Leachate microbial communities from a municipal landfill in Southern Ontario, Canada - Leachate well 64-88 metaG | ecosystem: Engineered > Solid waste > Landfill > Unclassified | place... | reverse complement strand
GGAACGCCGAAGAAAGTGCCGCGATTGTGATCATCATGCTTAACGAAGCTGCTGAGAACAGTGAGCGCATCAGTGTCTACGAAACGACTGAACGCTCCGAATCCTCCGTCGCCACCTTCCTCGCCTGCCGGTGGAGCTGGCTTGTACTTCTTGAAACGCTCGCGGATCTGCTTGTCTTCTTCGAGTGTCTGTTCGAGATCCTTCAAATCCACACCGACTGCACTGGCGATCATCTTCAGTGTTATTGGAAGACCTGCTTCGTTTGCCGACTTTAGAAGATCCAGGTAGTTGTTGTCGGATTCGGGACTCAGGTTCTTCGTCCAATGGATCTTCGGAATCAACAACTCGCGCTTGGGTATCTTCATAGCATCTTCGAGACTTGTGCCCAACGATGTACGCACACCATGCGCCAGATCGGCTTCCTTCTTGCGTACGAATCCCTGCGATCTTGCAATAACGTCGAAGAGCTTGTCTTCGAACGTTTCCTTTTCGAGCTTTGCACGCAAGCACTTGATATTTTCCATGAAGACAGACAAGCTTGCTTCCATCGTGTTGTAACTGGCTTCGCCAGTAAGGAAGCTTTCGCTCAATCCGAAACTGTTGAGCTTCGCTGTCTTGAGGAAGTCGGCTTCTTCGCTGATCTTCCAGAAGTCGCTACCACTGCGAACTTCGTTGGCTTCGATTCCTGATCGCGTGGCGATGATAGCACCGACAGGATCTTCTTCGCTTGCCTGGAACAGAGATGTTACAGCATCTAGTTCTTCGGGCTGAGGTTCCCACGAACCATCGACGCCGACAGTGAGATGCAGGATGCTACGCGTGCGCCTGCGTGCCGCAGATATGGTCGATTGCACCAAGGCCTTCTCGATCGCGTAGTAAGGAAGGATGCGCATGAACATGCTGGTGCCCTTCCAGTCGGTTGTCGTTACCTTGCGAGGAACGAACAACGTCGTGATAGGATCCAGTTGAGCAGCGCCCTTCTTGAACTCCTTGAGCATCTTTTCTGGCATCATACGCTTGGCAAGTTCCAAGCGTTTGTCCTTGGATTCGATGAACGCCTTCATCTCAGGACTTGGAGATATGTCAATCAAAGGATCAAATCCACGAATCGGAACTGGAGTTATCGTTGCGAACTTAGGATTGTGTGGGATCATTCCCTTCCACGTTCCTTGGTCGGTATCGAACAGAAGCGACGTGATATACCTGCCATACGCCAAGTATTCACGTGTGAGTTCAGGCATGGTATTGGCAGGATCGAACATCTCCATTGCGTCTTCGTAAGCACGCATGATGCCAGGATCCTTGATGCCCGAAAGGCTCCAGTCGGACCAAGGTAGCGTCGAGATGAGATCCGTGGCAGGACCGGCCACGGCATCGCGTTCGTAGATCATCTCGAAAAGCTGCATCAGAATAGCGTCCGATTTTGGCGTTATATCATCGAGAAGACTGGTGCGATCCAACGATTCAGTGTTCGGTGCAAAACGGTCGGTACTGAAACCCGAACCTGCTTGCGTTGTCGCAATGCTTCTGTAGCTCGTAGTGGCTGGATTCTGCAAGGCCGCGCCAGCGAGCGCACGCATGCCTTGATCCAATTTGTTGCCTTTAGATAACGGCAAAGCCGAACCAAGTTCATTGGTTCGGCCAACCGCCATAGATGATCTGCCTATGTTGAAGAATCCAGTCATAATTACACGTACTCAGGAAGCTTGTCTGTTCCAGGGATCGGATACACGACACGCGTGGATGAGTTGTGAAGGGCTTCGATACCGCCAAGAAGATCGATACGTGTTAGCGGATCGCCTGTCGCAGGGTCTATTCCCTTCAACAACATGTTCGTGTACTGCTGTGATTGGGCTAGTTTCTCGGTCTGTGCTTTTTCGACTTGGGCGTCAAGCTTCTTCGGAGCCGCGACAGCTCCGAGCTTCTTGCTCAGTTTCGCAAGCAACGAATCCACCGACGAAGCCACAGTCGTCGTAACCTTGCTTTCGGGATAAATGCCAGCCACAGCGAGGTTGCCGAAGATGCGAGATTCGTATCCCTTGAGTCCGAGATCTTCAATTTTGTTTCCGATGTAAGAACTCACTTGCATGGCTGTATCCTTCTTCTTGTTACTGTTGTTCGCTGCTTAGCGACTGGATTTCGTGCGTATCGAACCCAAGGCTCTTGGAGGTTGCGATCCTCGTTGCGGTGCCGCCATTCCGGAACTTCCGGACGACGAGGAGGCTGAGCGCATACGTACGCTTCCTAGACTTCGTATGTCCATAACAGGTTTTGCGGCAACACCGCCCAAAGCTCCAAGCTTAGGTACGATCTCTGGATCGTACAGGAACTTGAGTGCAAGCATTGCGGTGCGATAGATATCATCATCGCCATACAGAGGCTTGTGAACACGACCACCGATCTGGCGAACCGTCAACGTCTGAAGAAGCAACGCGAATCCAGGTTTCGTCAAACTTACGTTAACGAGATCTACATCCGAATCCACGCTGTTCAGGAACACGTTGGCGTTGTATTCGCTGAACGGGTACGACACTTCCGAATTCATCAGCTTCTGTCGAAAGAAGTCGAAGTCCTTTGGCGTTAGACTGTATTGGCGTGCATCGCGCTTTTCGTCCTGCAGCTTTTGTATGTTCTGCAAGCTGTTCCATCTGTCATAAAGAATTAGAGGGACGTTCGTCTTGGTGATGATGGGGTAGATGAAATGCTCCCACATCTTGTTGAGATTGACTGTGTATTGATCCTCTCGCGGCTTCAACATTGCGCATTGGTCGATATAGGGCTTGCCGTCCTTGCTAAGACCAGCCAATGTTATTGCGAACGCGTTGTTGCTGTATCCATTGTCGATCGCCAGGATGTGCGCCGACGTGCTGTCATGCACGGCCTTCAATTCAAGCCATGCTGTCTGATTGCCGAATATCGATGTCTCGCTGCGGAATTCGTATGTGATGATAGGCCTGTCAGGCTTTGATCTCACGTTCGCGAGAATCGGCTTCGGATCGGTTATCCAAGGACTCAGTGTAAGCGGAGGAATCGCGCCGAAGTCTCGTTCGGCTTTGACTTCGTCGGCTGCGAAGTCGGATGCAAATGCGGCTTTGCCTGACTTGAAATCCGGATTGACTTCCCATGTGGCGTAGTGAGCAGGAAAGATTCGCTTGTTGTCCACAGCCATGCGCAGTCTGCGCATTCCGATGTCGTTGGCATGGCAAGGCGAACTGATGCTCCAGTCGTACGCAGTCGGCGTGTCGAAATCACCTGCCTTCATGCGTTCGGTTGCAGCGTTCCTAACAGTACGCAGGCTGTTGCTCAGCGATGTCCAGATATCTTCGGCGCTGCCAAGAACACCAGCCGACTTTTGACCAGAAGACTTTTCCACGTTAGCATCGTGCCAACTTATTTCGTCCATGCCGAAGCCGATGCGCGTAGGACCGCGAAGTGTTCTCTGGTCCGGTGCTTGGCACGCAACGTCGATCAGCTTGTTACGGAAGCGCAGGAACGTCGAATTGTCGAGAAGCAGTTCCTCGCCCATCTTCTTGCCGTGGTACTTCAAGTACTCGAAGTACGACTGGAACCACGGGGCTGATTGGATCATCGGCTGGAACACGTTCCAGATGTTGCGCATCGCCTGACCGAGCGTGGCAGCGGTGAATGTCATGGTAAGCATACCAGGACCTGTGCTGAAGTACTTGTTCGGAGCAACACGAACACCATCTATTTCCAAAGTCAGATAACGATGAAGTTGATAGCTGGCAAGCTGCCCAAGCAGATAGTTCTTGCCGGAACGCTGTCCAAGGATGGCGGTTAGCGCTTCCGGAAACCACCACTTGCCGCCCTTAAGGAAATCAAAGCGAGTTCTTTTGCACTTCGGGCATACGCTGTATCTTGTGAAGACGACACGATCGCATATTTCACCAATGCTTTGGTCGTACAGCTGGAATGCAAAATCATTGTCGCTGCAGAAGTAACAGATCTCGCCTAGCATGTGCGATGCGATCTGCAGCATTCTTGGAAATGCGGGAAAGTTCAGGTACGACGGAGATTGGCAGAACTCCATGAAATTAGGCGCACGTGGAATATCAATGCGCTCGTCCTTGAACACAGCTGTCTGCTGAGCCGATGCGCTCAACCCTACATCCGTTAGTTCGGCAAGGTAGGCGCCTGGGTCGAAATCAGCGTCGAAATCGTCGAACGTGAAGATCGACGAGTCTTCCTTCTTCTTTTTTCTCGGAGCCATAGTTCGGTGTCCTTGTCTAAATTGGTTAACGTCCGTGGATGGCGTACAATATGGAACTGATACTGGTGACGCGATCACCACTCACATCAACGAGCTTCTGTGCAGCCTTGTAGAACTCGGCTGCGGTTTTCTCGATGGCTTCCGGATCCAAGTAGTTTTTCTTCTTGGCCTTCGCAAGCTGTTCTGCATATGCAGACTCGAGAGTCTTGGCGGCAAGCTTTGGACTCCATGAGCCATCTTCTTGAAGTTGTATTCTGAAGTCTATTTCCATCTTTCGATAACCTGTTGCTTGCTCTCCTCCGGAAGACAAGCTGGCGTAGAAAGTGGCGGTATCTGCGGCATTGTACTTGCGTGCCGCCTTGTCAATGAAAGCGCGAACACTTGCGATTTCGGAAGGAGCCTTCACGGCCTTCGCGACAGCATCCAACGTCTTTCCTGGCATCTTGGTATTCTTGGCCTTTTCTAGTTCATCAATGATAGCCTGCACTAATCCAGCAAGAACACGAGTATATGAACCGGAAGCCCCAGAAGTATCGATGACCCAACGTGTATAGGCCTTGGCGAAAGAGGCCGGATCGTCGTGCCTAATGATGTTTGGACTGTTGTCGTCGGCAATAACGATGGTATGGTCGATTCCGGCCAACGCCAGTTTGCGGGATGTAGCTTCGATGCTCATTTTGATGATCCTTGGTTCTCGTGGATAGCCTCGACAATGCGACGTGCTTGAGTAATGGCACTGATTAGCGGACTTGTCTTAATGTGTGTCTTGTAGTTTGATACGAAGGCGCGAATGATCTTGCTCTCAAGCACTTGTGAATTGTGCTCGCCAAGCCTGTCAAGCATATCGATGATCCTCGATGTCGCTTCCATAACAATATCGATGTTGTGCTTGCTTCTTTCAATTTCGATGTCATGTTGGAGCATGATCTTCTTGATGTCGTTGGCAATGCGTGCTGCATTCACGAAATCGGTAGCTTCGAACTTTGTTGCCATGATATCGAATTTCAGAAGTACTAGCTTGGCATTGTCCTGGGCTGCGATAACTACAACATGATCGATACCTGCGGAATGCAGTCGTGCGGATGTTCTGCTGAGTTGCATGCTAGCCTCACTTGATCTTTGCGTGGAAAATGATCTTGAGCTTGCCCGAAGACACAAGCTGTTCAAGGGCTGCAAGGCCATCGCTGTAAGGCTTGCCGACACCGCCGTGCTTCTTCGATCCGATCAGGTTCACTTGGATATAACTGTCAGCCTCCACGACATCTCCTGACTCGAAGTTCTTGGAAGGCAAAGCTGCGAATTCGGATGTTCCGATCTCGAACCAGATAGCTTTCTTCTCTGGATTCTTTGGGTGCTGAGCAACGCCGCGATAACTCCATGAACCATCGGTATTGAGGATTTCGCTGGCTTGCTTTTCCTTTCGTGCGATGATTTCCAGATGATTCGTCTTCACACGAGCAGTCAATTCGGAAGACAGCTTGGCGTATCCACCTTCGGATTCGAGAATCTTCCTGAACAGCTTGTCGATCTTAACAGCGTCGCCTTTGAAGAACTTGGAAGTCGGCTTGTAGTAGTAGACCCTCAAAGAATCGTTGTCGTGCGTACCGAAACCGGCAATCAGAACAGTGACGCTCTCGCCATTCTTCTTGACGTTCTTTGTTCCCAAGTACACGAAACGCATGCCTGCTACAGCTTGGAAGCTCGACTCGGCAAGAAGACTTTGCACAAGACCGCCTTCCTTCTTTGCATCTCCGGAATCGTCGGATTTCTTGTCTTCTGTTTTTGCAGGCTTTGCAAGCTTCTTCTTTAACAGCTTTGACTTCTTTGCGTCTGGCTTGTTTGATTTGCTTTCCTCGTCACCTGCGTCTTCTTCGGTGTCAACATCATCCTCTGCGTCTTCCGTGTCTTCTTTCACTTTTGGCTGGGTAGGCTCTTCCTTCGGATCCTTCGTCGGAGCTTCCTTCTTAGGAGCTATCGACTTAACAGCATCGCGGAAGGCCTGATTGGGATCATCGGAATCATCTTCCACGCTGTCTTCGCCGCCAGTGTTCTTGGACTGGTTGATATTCAGGCCGATGCTGTCTTTGATGCTATCCTTGATACCATCACCATTGGCATCATCCTCGCCGACGAAGCTCATGCTGCGTGTGATCTTGCCAGCTTGGTCCTGTAACTTGCGCATCGCGGTAGAGTCTTCGCCATTGACGTTCATGGCATGGATCAGATCTGTTAACACATGCTGCATTTCGCGAAGGATGCCAGCTAGACGCTGTTTCGATTCGTACGAAACTTGAAGAGCCTGTTCCTTGAATTGCTGCCGCATCGCTTCCATCTTCTTCGTGATGGCACCTGGATCGGCGGCAGTGGCGATGCGCTGCTTGTATTTCGGGCTTGTCGTGATGTCATCCAAGGCACGAAGTCCAGCCAATACGTGATGTATTCTTGTGTCTTTCATTTACGGCTCCGTGAATGTTAGTGTTTGTACTTCTTCTGGCTGTGCTCCGCTGGGATCATGCTGGACATCGATACGCATGATTTCCGATCCTCCGGAAGGTGCCGAGTAGTGAGCTATGTACAAAGAGTTGTCTGTTACTCTGACTATTTCCTTGCGTGCCGGAGCGGTCGCGGCTGCGATTGCGCGGATAATTGCCGTGTCCGAATCACCGAAACGAACAAGCGTGGCTTCTCTGAATGCTGTCGTCGCTTCAGAAACAACCACAAGAACCAAGTCGTCGGTTCCGCCACCCAATGTGGTATGATTCAACTGCATCATGTATAGCCCTGGGTTATTTACGACAGGGGGAACTGTGGATTGATGCTGAGCTTCCTGCCACAATGAAAGCTCTGTGTTCCAGAACTGCAAGTAAGTCGTACCTGGAGTTAGGTTCTGGATCGATGCCATTACAGTAAGGTCCGCAGTGGATCCAACAAGACTGGCGATCGTATGTATCGATCCAGAAGGCCTCTTGATCTCTATCATACCCAGACACCGGCTTCGGGTGTCGATTTGACAGCGTAGTCGAGAATCTGCTTCGCCGTGCGCGGAGTTCCAGTGGCTTGATCGACAACTCGAATGATTCCGCGCTGTACGTGCTGAGCAAGCTGGAACATGAAGCTTCCCTGCAATCCTGTCATGGAGTACTGAAGAAGCGTCTCGTCAACATAACGAGGACGGATAGACACTGCGAAGTTCCGCTTGCTCGCCAAGCCGTGCGCCATGTCTTCCTTCGTGTTGGGAGGATAGATGGGCGTGTTTGGCGATCCCATACTGTCGATCTCAAGCACGACCTTGCCGCGATGGATCAATCCAGCCTTGTACAGATCCCCGAGGGACTTGCTGTAGTTCGAGCCTGCCGGGTTGTTGTAGCATGTTGGATCAAGATCGATGATCATCATGATTTCAGCCTCACCATGTTTGAGTTAGAACAAGTACGAAGTGCAACGTACTGTCCGGAAATCTTGCCTTCTCCACAGAGAGGCTTGGATGTGGGATTTTCATGTTCATATGATGCAGCCAGTGACGAAGAAGCTTCGCGTTCGTGTCCGACGATTCTCCTAACCAATCGGTGACTTTGCCTAAGTCCCTCATGTGTTGGAGAGGTGTTCCCGAATCGACCTCTGGAAGATTCTCGAAGTTGTATATGGCGTTCAAGCATCTGTCGAGACTGGCGACGTACTTGGCTTTCCTGTCTTCGGCTTCAACATCCACCATGATCTTGATGATCTCGCCTGTCAGTTTCACAGCCGTACCTTCAAGACCAGGGGGCTTGATTATCACGCCGATGTTCGTCTCGGAATCTACTTCTACTTCGCTGGACTTTGGAACCGTTATTTTCTTGTTGGCTCCTACGATCCATGCTGCTATGTCTTCGCGAAGACGCATCTTGCTCATGGTTTTACCTTGTGGAATTTGCGTGTACGCGCCCAGTCACGTGCGATGCTGTCGAACTTCGACAATACCTCGTCGCGGTTGCGGCCAGATACACCAAGATCGAGAAGTATGTCTTTCGAGAACGCAAGGAACATCCTGAAGTTGATATCCGGAAACTTCCTGAATCTAACCTGAACCTTGCAGGTCGGAGAAACAGAATGTTCCCATCCTCCTGATTCGGACTTCTGAAAGTCTTCCTCGCGAATAAGATGCTTTGCGATTTTCGTAGGGTCGTTAGTTTGACTGAGCCATCGAGTTTCGAGTATGATGGTGTAGCGTTTGTTGACATACGCGACTGCATAGAACTTCCAAACACCACGATCGTAATCCTCGACAAGCCCCAAGTCGTTCAGGTTGCCGAACACTTGGCGTTCGAGCATCGAGGCCAAGTTGCGCTGCTTCGAGTAGTTCTGATTCAGGCTCTCCAGCGTCTTTTCCTTACGCTTCTTGTACGTAGGCGACACGCCTGCCCGGTTGCATTTGTCGAGGAACAACCTAACAGCAAGATTCCAACGCTGCAGACTCGACAGTCTTTTTGAATTCTTGGCGTATTTAGCTGATTCGATTATGGAGTCCCACAGAGGCTTGGCATCCGGATTTATGTTTCCAGGATACGTACCTATGCTGGGTTCGTTTGTTATTCCTGCTGTGATGACCGATTCTTGGATCTTGATGCACTCGATATCCTTGTACTTGGATACAGCTTCCTTGAACAAGTTGAGTTCGGTGACACTGTCGTACTTGTCGCCAGCGAACAACTCATCAAGGTGCTTGATCAGCAGCAAAAGGAATTCGAGTTCTCCGGACATGATATAACAATCGCCGAGATCGCCTGCCACTGTCTGTGTTCTCTGTATGCAGCTGCGAGACGATTGGACAGGATCAAGTACTAAAGTTATGCCTTCTGCTGTGTAAACAGCCCCAAAATGCCAAAGCCCAGCATCTTTCGATGACTGGGCGTTGCTTGAACCGTGAAATTGAGCGTCGAACTCAATATCAATGTTCGAATTTGAATCGTAGTCGTGCTTGGTGTTCATCAGTATACTTCACTTGTTTCTCTAATGAGAATTCGGTTAAGTTGTCTGATGGATCAGGATGCATACTCAAAAACACTTGCTGAATCTGCCTAGTATCTCATTCACAGTGTCTTCCAGACTTCCAGTGAATACCGAACTTGCCGCATCCATGTTCTCTTCATGCTTCTGGAAAGTAACTGCCTGTACACGCATGCATGCCAGCAGGAAGTTTATCTTCCTTCTGATATCCATGATGTGCTGAAGAACTTTCGGATCGAACTGTGTTCCTAGGTTGACATACGAAGTGCATTGGAACTTCATGCTGACCATTCCAACCTGCATTGTCGATTCGTACATCATCGTTCCTGTCAGGCTGAGAACCAGCTTGTCCAACAAGCAGATGATCTTGTCGATAGCCGAATTTGCGACTTTCTTCGTGTCGGACAGTCGCTTGTTCATCTTATCGGCGATGTCGTTCATTGTTGCCAGCATCTTCGCCAGGAACTGCAAAGGCATTGCGGATATCCCACCTGAAGCATAACAACTAAGATACTTAGTCTGGAATCCAAGTGATCCTGACATGTTCAGATTGAAGTTGCTGAGCGTGATTATCTTCTGCGTCGTCGTGTTGTACAGCGTGGTTATTCTCTGTGCGATTGCTATGGCCGTATCGAGCGCCAGTTCTACCTGCATGAGTGCTGTGATGACGGCTCTGTTGGCGGCATCCAATCCCAACGCATCCACAATGTCGCTTATAGCATCTTCGATGCTGCGAATACCTGAATCGACAAATCCGGCAGCATCGTCCAATTTTCGCTGTGCGAACTCACCAGCATCGAAAAGAGACGATATTCCTGGAGTATCTTTGAGCACATTCCAAATAACTCTATTGAGATCGTCTCCGCTGAACATGCCGATGCTTCTGTTTAGTGAGTCCATGCCGTCCATAATCTTCGCAAAGCTTCCGATCTCCGACTTCTCGATCTGATTCGTCGTGGCCACACCAAGTGCCGAAACGTAGGAACACAATTCGGACTTTGACTGCGCCGCCATGGCTTCATCTATGTAACTGTACTGTGTCGAAACAGAATACAGAAGACGAAGCCGTGACGCCATGGCATAGTTCAGGCTCAATGGATAAGAGATCAACATCGGGCTTGAAACGCTAGGCACGATGCCGTCGCTTCCGAGTATGTCGTTCAGCACTGCCGCGAGCGAGGCATTGACTGCTTTCTTGGATGTGTACACATCAAGGCTCAACACATCGGTCTTGTGGACCAGGATATCATGCATCGAAGTTCCAAGCGCCGAACGCATTGTCTTGTATTCTCGATACTTGAATGCACTTGCATCGTAATAACTGAACATGGATTCGCAGGCCATGATGCCAGCTGCCAGTCTTTGGTTCTGATTGGTGTCGCAACCTGCTGCCATCTCGGACTGGAGGCTTTCGAGATCGTTCTGTATGGCTTCCCAATAATTGGTCTTGGTTACGAGGCTTGTTGTCAAAGCTCTTGGCAAACTGTCGGAGCTGAGGAAGTCCAGCATGTAGGAACTTGGCGTTTCCGAGACAAGGCTTACTCCACCCGACCAAGTAACCTCACCGACACTGCTAAGTTTTATGGAAGCTGCGGAGCCTCCTAGCACCTGTGCGCTTGCTTGCGCAGACTCATCTATCGCGGACTGCAATCCGACTATATCACTGCAGTCTTCTGAGCCTACGTGGAACAAAGACAACGTACCAGTGGCACCGAAACCAACCTTGAGCTTCACGAAGAACTCGGATCCTACGGTTCCTGTTTCTACGAGATCGCCAAACACTTCGGTTATGCTGTCTGCGATATCGGATGCTCCGTACGAATCGCGTACGATGTGCTGGCCTCTGTCTCCGGTGACATCAATCACGCGATAGATGCCATTGACGGCGAGTCCCAGCAGGTTCGTTGTCGTGTTTAGCTTGGACGCATCGCAACCTCGACTTGTGATCAATGGCGACGTGTCGTGGATATCTTCATTTGGATTGAACGTTATTGTTCTGGCAATCAGCGGAAGTTCCGAGACACCAAGTTCAGTCGAGAGTCTGCGCAGCGTGTTGAGTGCTGATTCTCTTGATGTGTTGTGTCCTACGTAGTTTTCTATGCGCACAAAGCACATGTCGTCGCGAAACAGTATGTCATCGTCATACACGACAGCATTGACTTGTCTGCGGATGTAACTTGAATTGAATTCGTCATCCGTGAACGCTTGTGGCTTTGGAACGAACACAACATGGCTTGTGGACCACAACACACCGAATCCTGCCATGTAGGAGTCGTGCAGGAACGAGTTCAGAGTTTCAAGCGTGCTTCCACATCCTCTATACAATTCGCGAAGATCGGCCATGTTTCCAGAGCCGTGTCTGCTTCCGGTTATGGACTGCTGAGGTGCTGGTGATTCCGGCGGCGTGTTCGTTGCTTGCTGAAGCATGCTTGAGATGCTATCAGGATCTGGATCGACATACTCGCGACCCAACAAGGCAGCTATCTGCTGTTCGTCATACTCACCAGCTCCGATTCCAACATAACCGTAATCCTCCGGCGGTGCGTATTTGGTGGCGTTGGAAGTCGTGTTGCACAACCAGTACCTTGAATTTGCGTAGACATAACCAAGAGATTCCAATGGAGCTTCCGATGTGGATGCCGAAATTCCAGAGTTTCGCGTGACGGATTCCAGGCTTGATCCTTGAGTCGCGAAGAAATTGTTGGCTTCTTCAAGTGCCTTGGTAGCTGCCGTGTCAACGTCCTTGGCATCTTTCGAGTTGATGATATCGGACACCTGTTTGTTCACATCGATTTCTATGGCTCGCAGTTCCAGCTTGAACTGATCAAGCTGCCTGTTAAGATCAGACCAATTCGCGCATACTTGGTTGAGTATTGCCATGCTAGTTGACCGCCATTACTAGAAGCAGTGTCGACAAAACACCGACGACGATACCTGTTCCGAGACCATAGAGAGCATAGCGGATGCGATCCTTCTTTGCAGCATTGGATATCGATGTTATTTCTGAGCGAAGTGCCAAGGCTTCCAATGTCTTGGCTTGGATTATCGTGTCTTGCTTGGCGATTATTGTCGAGTCGATGCGTGTCCGCACACGCAGAATTGAATCCAGGACAATACGCTGGACAAGTTCTGACTTAAATCCGTTTCGTTCTACCAACGCGATTGTTGTCTTCCTGAAAACATGGCTCGGCAAGACAACGCACGTGTCGGCACGGCAATCTGCGTCGTACGGGTTCACGAGCATGATGCTGTCATACGTGGTATCGACAACACCAGTACCACCTGCTTGCGTTTGGGCTGCAGACACAAGTACGGATAGAAGAACAGCCAACATGTAACACCTCCTAGAATACAAGACTTACAAGCTTTTCGCGAAGCAGCGACTTTATGTTGGAATTCGACGCTAGCAACGCTTTGACTTCTTCTTGATTGCTTGCTATTACGTACGACATTCCAGGCTTGGACAACACGACAGGGCCGCGAGGTGTTGTAACAGTCACGGATCCTGTCGTGATCTTCATCAACGCTATTCTGCTCATGTATGCAAGTATCTCGTCAGATCTCATCGAAGCGCTCCTGAGAATTGAGTTTCCTTGGCGAGATTGAATGTGCCTGCCTGCTTTACAGCAGGTGCAAAGCCAGCAACCCTTGCATTGATAACCATATCGACAGAACCATCTTGCCTGATTGTACCGAGTTTTCCAAATGACGTTCCTGTTATTTGAGGAACAGTGTTGGAGGATGCCGTGCCTGCTCTTTGTGCGATGGAAGATGCCGAATCGGAAGCGACGGTCTTCGATATCATGTCCAAAGCGCCTGCTGTGTTGACCGGCGTTTCGTTGTACTTGTCTTCGAAATACTTGTCATAAAGCGTCAAAGCTCCTGCCTGACCTGCGGCTCCTCCGAGGATTCCTCCACCTATGCCGCCTGTTGCCAAGTTACCTAGAATCCCTCCGCCGACATCTCCGACAGTAGCGGCCAATTTGCGTCCGAATGATCCTTCTGTCGTGTACGCCGTCATGGCACCGGAAATGAGTGACCCTATGAACGGAACCGCACGCGCCGCTGTTTTCGCTCCCATTGTAGCAGCCATCTTCGCAGCTGCTTCCGGTGCCAAGGCTGTTACTGCTTTGGATGCCAACGGCGCTACGAGTTTCTTGCCACCATACGTAATTGCAGCTTCGCCTCCAGCTCCGAATCCGGCATTCATGACGTTCTGTCCTGTTGTCTCTGTGTAGATCTTGGAGCGTGTGGCTAGAATATCGGAACCGACACCACCAGATGCCATTGCTCTTGTGTTGGCGAGCAGCGCATCCGTGTTCTTATCTATGGAAGTCTGGTTATCCGTCGTCACATCGACAACATTGTCCATGGATTGTTTCACATCGCCGGAACTCGAAGCTCCACCAAACATCTTGTAAGCACCTGTGGCCAATCCAGCCGCTCCCATAACACCACTGACAGCAAGACCTGCCTTGGATTTCATCAATGCCTTGAGCATCGATTTCCCTGCGACCTTCGCCGTGGATTCTTCCGTGGTCTTCACTGCTGACTTGGTCAGAGCCTCTGCAGCCGGATCCAGCATTCCAGGAAGCGATGCCTGTGCTCCCCTACCGAACATGCCGGAAAGTCCTTTGATCTTGCTGCCTGCAAAGCCAGCGAGCTTCTTCATTCCAAACAGCCCAGTAGCTCCAACAGCTGCTCCTGTGAGCGCAGTAGCTACGTAAGGATTGTTATTGTAAATGGCCTGCGCAGATTCTATATATCTGCGTGTGTTGATCGCGGCGTTTTCCTTGGTACCTGCGGCACCTGCTTCGGCGGCGGCTTTTGTTATAGCGGCCTGCTCGGCAGAAGCGCTCAATGCTTGTTCGATCCCTTGCGAATCCTTGAATAGCTTGCTTCCTTTGAAGGCTGCTGGATTCTTGGTCGCCAGATAATCCAAAGCAAATCGATTGATGATCTGATCGGCTTCTTCGATGCTTTCGGCACCTAACATGTTGGCAAGTATGGGATTGTTCTGCGCTTTGTAGACATCATTCAGTGATTTGATGCCTAGCTTGTCGAATTGGTCTCTCAGTAGCGAGTCTACGGATTCGCGTTGGATCTTCGTGTCCTGTACCAAGTTCTTGATACGGCTAGCCGCCATCGGAGATTCCGGACGCACCAGCAAACCAGCCACACTGACAGCTTGCCCTCTGTCCTTCAAATCGTATTCCTTCATAAGCTTCTCTGCCAAGTCAGCTACGTCGCCTGTTTTGATCTCCTTGGCGAAGCGAGCTTGCATCTGCGACATGATAACTTGACCTTGCTTCATGTCCATGAATGGATCTTTGCGCTGATAGACACCCATCTTGGCGGCAGCGAACTTTGATGCTTCCTTTTCAGACAATCCAAGCACTCTCATGTTCTTGGCGGCGACAAGCAGGCGTTTCGAGTAATCGCTGACGTTGAACGACAACGACTCTGTTTCGTCGGAAGCCGTCTTGATCATTTCAGCGAACTCGCCAACATTCAAAAGAGATCCTTGGAAGCCTGCTGAATCGAGAAGATCATTCATGCCACGAATGCTTCCTGTGATGTTCTGCATGTCGCGGCTTGCTTCGTCTGCTGTTATTCCACGCTGGGCGATCACCTGTCCTTGGAATGCTGTTGCATCTTCCAGACTCATACCTGTCTGGCGAGCGAAAGCCGCAGCGTTGTTGGCCATCTTCTCGATTGTCTGCATGTCGTTCTTGGCGTACGCACGCATGGCGACTCCTGAACTTGCAAGCAGCTTGGGTAGGTACTCGGAAGCTTCCTCTGCGCTCATTCCCATCTTAACGAAGGACAATGCCAGACTAGTGTTCGTCATTATGATCTGGTTCGATCGCTTGGCATAATCCACTACGGACTTCTGGTTGTGGCTTAGACTGGTTCCAAAATTGTACTGCGCTTCGGTCGCCAAGTCGCTGGCGTCTGCGAATCCACGTAGCGCTTTCTTGGCGAACTCGTATGCCACCACGCCTGCTGCTACCTGCGATGCTTTGCCCATCGCTCCGAACATCAACTTCTGACCTACGCTCATGCCTTCGGTTTCGTCATTTGGATCTTGACGTTTGGTTATTCCAAGGCTTTCTTTGAGCTTTGCCTTTTGTTTCGCCATGACTTCTTGGATGCGGGATTGTTCCTGCACATCGTGAAGGATCTTGTCCTGCGCTTCCTTGATCGCAAGCGTATCTCTAACGCTCGTCTTCTGTATGGTGTTGCGGACCAACAACGCGTTGTTGATCTGGAGAAGCTTGTTCGTGTGTACTTGTAGAGAAGCTTCTTGCTTCTGCGACCACACAAGACCGGATTTCTCCGAAGACAACTTCTGTTTCTGGAGGTCGGTCACCGATTCCAGGATGTCCTTGCGCTTGGCTTCCTGCTTGACCGTGTTCTCTATGTACTTCTGCTGCTCGTTTATAACCTGGAGCTGCTTGCGGTAATGTTCCAGAGCTTCGACGTTCCCCTTGCGTGTGGCCTCGATCTGTCCAGCAAGAACAATCTGCCTGCGCTTCGCCAGCACAAGCAGTTGCTCTTCGGATTTCTCGACAGCTTCGGCATACTTGCGGATTCGCTCGTGCGAACGCAACTGCTCTGCCGTTATTTTGGTAAGCATTCCGGTGTTCTTGCCAACATCGTCATTCTTGCCGATGCCTGGTGTCTTCTTGCGCATTCCTTCATAAGACGCTCCAGAACCAACGGCTTTTCGCGTGGCATCGTCTACTACTTTGGCTGTGATTGGAGCATCGGCCATATTGGAACCTCTAAATTGTTACTTGTTCAGTAGTTTGCTGGCTTGCGCCATAAGCTTTCGCTGGTGCTCGCGAATAAGATTCACGCCATAGATGTCCTCGAACTCGACTTCACCATTGGTCAGTTTTTGATTGACTGGCTTTGGTATCATCGTCTTGAGAGACTTCGACAACGAGCTATTGAGAAGAACGGCGAGTGGGAAGTCGTAGTGTGTGCGAGGCGCAGGTTTCTTGTTGGAAGCTCTTGCATGTACCGCCTCGGGGTACCATCGAGTTCCAAGCATCGCACCGAGTTCATTACGCACGGTCTCACGAATCTCCTCTAAATAACGCTTCTTGTAGTGATACGTGAATAGGAGTTCCTCACTGTTAAGTGCCAGAAATCTTGGATCATTCGGAAGAATGTCCATTGAAGCCACGAGAAATCCTCGCATCTCCAATTCTGGATCCTTCTCAGTGAGTTCTATGCCAAAGGGATGTTTGCCAAATCCTCCGTTCTGCCGATCAGTTTCATGGGAACGCCATGCTTGTGGCAGTAGTACGGAAGCATTGCACCATCGGCATTGTATCTGGCAGGATAGTCGTGTTCCTCAGTGCATTTCTTCTTTGGACACACGTAACGATGCATGCCAGGATCAGCGACAAGCTTTTCTTCCGGGAAGAGTTTGCTGTACGTGCTAACAAGCGTGTCGCCGAGTTCGGGAATGCCTAGACTGAGAAGCCACGTGTACAGGGCTTCCGCAGACTTGACAACAACGGTCGTGGGCGGATGCATTGGAGTGTCTTCGACTTGCGGAGATTCCAGGATGGGATCTATGTCGATGCCGAAAACCTTGTGTACAGGCACACCATCGATGGCTGCGATTGCAATGCTAGCAACAGCATAACCAATCTTCTCTTGCGATTCGAGATCGGATTCGAATGTCGGCAGAACTTCATTCACTACGAACTTGATGTATGCTTGGTTGCTGTACTTGCGGAACGTGAATTCGATTCCACCGATCTTCTTGGATTTGACAGGCTTGGACTTCAATCCGAAGCGTTCGCGTAGACGCTGAAGAACAGGATGCTCTGGAAT
>Ga0172381_10003333_pt1 | contig 17071 bp, 17 predicted proteins | sample Leawel6488metaG_FD_119754 | JGI IMG/M metagenome (GOLD analysis project Ga0172381, IMG submission 119754) | Leachate microbial communities from a municipal landfill in Southern Ontario, Canada - Leachate well 64-88 metaG | ecosystem: Engineered > Solid waste > Landfill > Unclassified | place... | reverse complement strand
TATGGTGCAATACCCGTTGTAATCGACTACGGAGCGGTAAGCGAGACCATACAACACGGTATCAAGGTTAAAGGTGATATATATGACCCCGAAACCAAGGAATCATTCAAACACGATTTAATTGCCATGTTAAAAGCTCTTGACATGCAGGAAAAGATCCGGGGACCAATGATGGAGTGGGCTAAAGAGCAATTTGCTTGGTCTAAGGTCGCAAGACAGTGGGACGAGGAATTTAAGAAAGAAGAAACAGTCGAGGAAAAGGCTATGAAGTTAATTTTAGCTGATGAACCACTAGAAGCGGTATTACTTCTCAAAGAAGACTCTCCACTAAGACAAAAACTGCTTAAGAAATTGGATCACATGACCAATTCTGAAGCATACGCTAAAAAATATGCAGATGATCCCATGAATTGGAAACCTGAGGAAGTTGAGTACGCAAGACACTCGTGGATACTTGATGAGGTGAAAGACGCAAAGAGTTTAATTGATTTGGGGTGTTATGAAGGAACACTAGTTAAAAAGTTTGGTAAAGGTGCAAAGGGCGTAGAGATGTGCAAAGAAGCGGTTAAATTGGGAAAGAGCCGAGGATTAGACATAGTTCAAGGGGATGCTTGTACTTATACAGACGAAAACAAATATGACGCAGTTTGTGCGTGTGAAGTGATAGAGCATGTAGCCAAACCCAACGATTTAATTGAGAACATGCTTAAACTTGTTTCAGATGATGGGTGGTGCTATGTAACAACTCCTAATGGCCCATGTGACACAGCAGGAACGCTTAAGGTGTGGAATGACGAGAAAGCTTTAATAGACCATGTTAGAAGCTATAACAAAGAGAAAGTTGAGAAATTATTACACGGTTTAGAGTACGAAATAGTCGAAAATGGTAAAGAGTTGTGGTTTAAGTTCAGAACCAACCTAGAATATCACGTAAATGCACTACTTGAGGACAATCAGGCACTGAAAGCTTGGGAGCTGGTCAAAGATACCAATTTCAAATATAAAGACGTATTGTGGCAGAAAGTTAAACACGCTTTTAATGATAAAGACTATAAGAAATACTACAGTGAGGATTTAATAGAAACTCCAGTACCGGAAGAGATGTGTACTAGAGCTAATGAGATGTATCCACGTTTCAAATGGTTAGTGGAAAGAATTGAAGAACAAAAGCCTAAAGAAACACTAGATTTAGGTTGTGCCGATGGCTATACCTGCCTGACTCTCGCAAAAAGGGGGTTCTCCACGAAGGGTGTTAATTTATACACTCCTTCCATCCTTATCGCCAGAGAACGGGCAGATAAATTTAAACTAGATGCAAAATTTGAAGTCAAAGACTTATTCGACGTAAAAGAAAAGTATGACGCAGTTATTCTATTTGAGGTATTTGAACACCTACCAGATCCGGTTAAAGCAGTTAAACATTGCATGTCTTTGGTAAACAAAGGTGGGAGATTCTACTTATCAACCCCATCTCCTGATGCATTGGGGATTGAACTGCACAAAGCCGAGGGTAAGGGAACAGACTGGACAGATACGAAACCGAGTGGACACCTGAGAATTTACACCGAGCAAGAGTTAAGAGAATTATTCAAAGAGTATAATATAGTTAGGTTTGAGATAGACGAACAGAAGAATTTTGTAATGGAGGTGACCAACAAATGACAGAGATGTTTAAAAAGAAATGTGATTATTGTCACGAAAAAGATGTGTTTGTGTATGGCAAAGATAAAAGTGGAAATTTACCAATAGCCTACTGTAGTAAAGCGTGTGAAACTAATGCTAAGTACGACAAGAGGTTTGATAAACGATTCAAATGAAGTGGAAAGCAAAAAATATAGAGGAACTATTTAGAAAGTTTGCTCTGGATAGGGGTTATAATTTTAGAGATATGATGATATCTTTTGGTAAAGATTTTACTGGTCAAGAAAGATGGACACCAATATTTCAAGGAATGGAGATAATGGGTAAGAAGAAAGTTTTAGAGAGATTGGATTATTTAGTTAAATATTTCAAATGAAAATAGCTTTTATTTGGTATTTCGACAAAGCTAGTCAGGTTTATGACAACTGGAGAGATGGTTTGCGTGCCGCAATAGAGATTTTAGGTAAAAAACATCAAGTAAGTTGGTTCTTAGATAAGACGCTACCTGATCCCTCTGATAAGTTTGATTTTTATATCGTGTGGGATGATTCAAATACAGATTCTATTAAATTCTTACCCAAAGATGTTAAAAAAGGAATATGTTTGACTACTGATCCAACCAACTTTCAAAATTTGAGACAGTTTGATGTAGTTTATTGCGAAAGTGAACCAGTATATGATCAAGTAAGACGTGAGGGTATTAGGGCGATCAGGGCTTTTGGGACAGATACAGAATTTTTTAAACCACAAGACGTAGAAAAGGATATTGAATATTTTTACCCGGCCACTTTTAGTCCGTGGAAGTTACAAAGAGATATTGCTTATTTAGGAAAAGACCTACTTTGCATAGGAACTTTTCAACCAGATGGAATTGAAGACTATAACACTTGTATAAAAAACGGAGTTAAAGTTGAAATAGGTTACTTTCCTGCAGAAAGGATTAGAGATTTATATGCTAGAACTAAAAGGATTATTATTCCGGCAGTCCACGGATCAGAACGCACTGTATTAGAAGCAATGAGTATGAATATTTTACCCGAAGTAACCAATCCAAAGAATGTTAGGACTAAATCTTATATAGAAGAATTTAAGAGGTCTAATTGTGTAACACCTAGAGAGTTTGTAGTAAAATATTACAGTGCATGGCAGTATGCCGCCGACCTTGAAAGGGGGATGGAATGAAACTTACTTGGGCTGATAGAAAATATGGTAGAGTTTGTAAGGTGTGCGGTAAAAGACATATAAATATAGGAACACCTGGTTCAAATTTACCCAAAGACAGAAACGTATGCAAAAAATAAACCGAGTTATCATGCCAGTTTGGGCTAGAGATGCTGATTTAATAGACTTAACAGAAAATGCTATCAAATCCTTACGTGAGAACGATGTCAAAATTACTATTATTGATAATGGTTCTCCTATTGGGGGCGGTGCTTTACGAGAATGGGCTGATGAATACGTCCGTAATCCAGTAAATTTAGGATATGCTCCAGCGGTTAACCAAGGATTAAAACTTCATATGGGTGAGATTGTGGCAATATCCAATAATGATATTAGGGTTAGTAAAAACTGGAAAGAAATAGCTGAAGAGATAATGGAAGATCCTAAAGTATGTTCAGTTCACTTCAGAATGATCCCTTATGACCAACCATGGAATCCTGGGACAGAAATAAGTAAAGAAGGTAGAGAGAGGTGGTGTTCTTCAAGCTTCTTTGTTGTTAGGGCAGACCAGCTGTATGACGAGGAGTTTAGAAACTCTTACGATGATTACGATTACTGGTATAGGTGGCGACAAAAAGGTTTTAAACAGGCCTACACCAATAAAGCAGAATATCAACATTTAGACAGTTCGACCGTTCAGAGAATGCCAGAACATACAGAAACCAATATGAAGAATTATGAATATTACAAACGAAAGCATGGTGAATATCCAGACGTCAAATTTGCACTAGATTTTCCAGAACAGGTCAAGATAAATTGGAAGCCTTTTCCTTAGCGTGGTGTTTGGCGTGACAGTTTTTACAAAGGATTTGTAGGTTAGATAAATTGTTATTGTTTACATCTTTATTAACATGATGAATTTCAACTTTATAAGTATTTTTACAAAGCATACAGACTTTTGGTATACCCAATTTCTTGATAAGTCTCTCAGCTCGCAAACGACCAGCATTGTACTTTATATGATAACTTTTGTATTTGTTATATACTCTCTTAGCATTTTTTTGATACCAGAGATTGCGAACAGCCTTTCTTTGCATAGATCTGCAAATAGGAGAACACGCCATCTTGACGTTGCTGGGAGTATCAAACTTTTTGTTACAGATTACGCAGATTTTATGAAAGATAAAGTCCATAAATCCTATTATATCATATAACAATGTTATCAACAACCATAGACTTTGTTAAGAAGTTTCAAAGAGAACACCCGTTTTTGGGTAAAGTGCTCGATGTGGGCTCGCTTGATGTAAATGGAAACATTAGAGATGAGTTTCAAGAATTTGATTATACGGGTATAGATATGCGTCCAGGTAAAAATGTAGACAAGGTTGTAAATGGACACGATCTTAAAAAAGAATTTAAAGAAGGGGAATTTGATATAGTTGTTTGTTTTGACACTCTCGAACACGATTTAAACTTTTGGATAACTGTAGAAAATATTAAATGGGTTCTCAAAAAAGGCGGGTGGCTTTTAGTTGGTGCTCCGTCTATTCACCACCCAAGACATAACCATCCCTACGACTACTACAGATTTACCAGAGATTCTTTCTTACAATACATATTTGGGGACATGACGAAGGTTTTTGTTGAAGAACAATTTTATACTGCTAAAGGGACTCCAGATTTTAATGAAGACAAACCTGATCAGGTATTTGGTTGGGGACAGAAACTATGAAGATCAGCTGTATAACTCCTAGTACTCGTCCGGAATTTCTTCCAATAATAGAAAAATGTCTCAAACGACAAGATTTTGACGGAGAATGGGAATGGATTGTAACGATGCCTCATAGATTCATCGAAAAGATGACTGTTACACCGTCTTTAGTATTAGAGGACCCTCCTAAGCGATTACACGATGTCTGGAGCCTATGCAAAGGGTGGAATAAGGCATACGCCAATGCAAAAGGAGAATTAATAGTCAACATCCAAGACGGAATATGGTTTCCACACGACACGTTGTCCCGTTTCTGGTTTCACTATCAACAAAACCCTAGAGCATTAGTTGGAGCAATAGGACACCAATATTCTGGAATGGATGAAAATGGTAAACCAATTACTGAAGTATGGCATGATCCCAGAGCAAGAACTGATATAAGTTTTCAAGAAGTACCCCCTAGTGAGATGGAGATGACAGTTAATTCAATCCCCAAACAAGCCTTAATAGAATGTGGTGGAATAGATGAAGTTTACGATACCGCTAATGGGGCGCAGGAAAAAGAAATGTGTTGGAGACTTAATAAACTTAATTGGGACTTTTATTTAGATCATTCAATTGAATACCGAGCCATTAAGCATCCTAGACTCTTTGAAGGATGGGATGAACTGTACAAAAATGTTACTACTCCGTTATTTGTTAAACACATGACTGAGTTAGACAACGGAACAAGAACTCTAAACGTAGATTGCCTTAACAAGTATGTTATAATGTAGATAGTCAAAGTTTGTTACTTATGGCCACCTAAATGGTGGTTTTTTTATGGACAAATACATAACACCTGAAGAAGCGGTAGATAGGTTTTTAACAAGACCTAAAAAAGTTGTTGAAAAAATAAGAGTATTAGAAAACAATGAAAATAAAAAAGAACTCGTTAATCTGGAAACTCCAGAAAAGAAGGCTGAAAAGGAATATAAAATCCCTAAAGCTGAAGTGTCTAAAAACATACAACGCTTTGATAGAAAACCTCGTGTTTATACTGAAAATCCTTATAGCTTTAACGCAATTAGCCTTAAAAAAGAAAAACCAAGTGCTACGCCAAATAAAGCAGCGTCTGAACTCTTAGTCGATCCTGTTTACAACACGATTGGCAAGTTTTTAGGTGTTGACGCTATACACGACTGGAATAGGTATTCCAACAAAGTTTATGCAATAACTGAATGGGCAAAAGCAAAAACTGGTAAGGGCGATATAGAAAGTCTAGTCAGATGGATAGGCAATCAAGCCAAATCAGTTCCAAATATGGGAACAAAAGAAATAGACAATTTATATCTGTATGCAAGGATGTATCTAAATAAAATATGAATTTTCAAGATGTAATTCGTGATGTCCACGATCCAACTACACACACTCTCCAAACAAGTGGTGGAGCTACTATATTTGCTGTTGTCAATACGGGTTCACCTGGAGTTGGAGAATCAATCGTAACAATCAACCCACGTAAAGATTACATAGGTCTGGTTAGTGTTTCTGGTAATGTAGATGTTGGGTTACCTACAGTTACAGTTGGTAATGAGACTTTATATGCTGTCGTAAATACTCCTTCTAGTACAGCAACTGTTGATATAAGAAACACAATTAATGCAAATGTATCTCTCTCTGACTCAATCTCAAACATAGGTTTTGCCACAGTATCAGTTTCTAATCCGACTCTTTATGCGGTCGTCAACACCACCGCAGCATCTGGGGTGGAAACTATTTTTGTTGGTACACCAACTCTTTTTGCAGTCGTAAATACTGGGGCTGTTGCCTCAAGTAACGTAACTCTTGACCCTGGATCACAAACTCAAATAGTCGGGAATGTAACATTGGATGATGGCTCGTTAGTTGGCTTAAATGCTGGCTTAAATGGAATAGGGTTTGCTACAGTAGCTGTATCAACACCAACGCTTTATTCAGTAGTAAATGTTCCGTCAACTGTGGGTATATCTGCTGGTGTAGCGGGTATTGGATTTGCTACGGTTAATCTTGTTAATCAACCAGCCTTGGTAGCTAGTTCTGCTTATGTAGGACTAGTAACAGCAGTTAATGGATTAGCTTGGCCAGATCCTAAAACATACATAGGTCTGACTTCTGTTTCTGGGACGGTTGGGTTAGCAGCTAGCACACTCAATATTGGATCTGTTTCGGTACTTGGGGGAGGGATTGGTATAAATGCTGGAGTCAACGGAATAGGTTTTGCAACAGTCAAAATTGATACAGGAACTAAATATATAGGACTTGTAACTGCAAATATAGGAACCACTAAAGCGTGGGCTGATCCAAATACTTTCATAGGTTTAGTAACAGTAGCCCCACACGCACTTACCGCAAGTACGGTAAATATAGGTTCAGTCTCTATTTTGGGTGGAGGAATAGGAATCAACGCAGGAGTAAATAATATAGGCTTCGCTACAGTGACGCTTTCACCAGCAGGTAATCCAAGCGTATTTGCTGTAAACGTAGGAACAAACAAAACTCTAATCAATCTACCGATAGCATTTTCAGCAGCTTCGGTTGTAACAGTAGCGGTTCCAACCAATGCAAATACAATGAAAATAACTAATATGCTTCTTAACTCAGACGCTACTGTCAGGTTTACAATGAAATCTGGTGTTACTTACTTGACAGGTAATGCTTCTATAGGAATTACACTTAATCCAGGTGGTGGATTTATAATGACCGGTTCTCCAGACTCCCCTAGCTGGATAGGACTTCCTTCAGGAGCTCTAGTAATAGAAAAGTTAGACCTCACAGGAACTTCAGCAAAAATGGCAGGTAATGTGGTTTATTGGCAAGAATAAAATTACAAAATGAGTCTACTAACAAGTCTTGTTGGATACTGGAAATTCGATGAATCAAATGGAAATGCACTAGATTCAAGTGGAAATAATAATACCCTTACTAACAATAATAGTATTACATATTCTGCTGGAAAGATAAATAATGGAGCTAATATCGAACTAGATAATAGCCAGTTTTTTTCAATTGCTTATGCCAATCAAACTGGATTGGGGTTGACTGGTGACTGTTCATTTTCATTTTGGGTAAAAATAAATCAACAGCCACCCAGTACGGGAGAGACAGCTTACTTTTTTTTTAATAAATCAAATGAAGCTGGTGGATTAAGAGCTTATGAAGTAGCTTATTCTAATAATTCAGGAGAATACCATTTAGATTTTGGTAAGACAGTTGCTGATGTAAATGACAATTATTATGCTGTTACAACACTCCCTGTTGGCAGTTTGGCTCACGTAGTTATTACTTGGAAAGCTTCGACACATACTGCAACTTTTTACGTAAATAATGTTGTTGTTGGAACTTCTACAGGAAGTGTTGGAAGTACATCTATAGATGATGAAGCAACTCCACTTCAAATTGGAGCGTATGTAGACGATTCTTTTCCTAGTGGCAAATTTTTCTTAGATGGTCAAATGGACGAATCTGGTATCTGGGCGAAGGTTTTGACGGCTGATGAAGTTTCAATACTTTACTATGGTGGGGTCGGAGATCAGTATCCTTTTAATATTAAACCTACAGGCGGAACAATAATAATAGATGGAAGTTATACTATCCATAAGTTTATTCTTGATGGCACTCTCACATTTTATAATGCAGGGGTTGTACAAGACTTTGTTCAAGGTGGTGGGGGTGGAGGATCTAATAAAGGTGGTGGGGGTGGGGCAGGTGGTATTCAATATAATGCTTCTGTAGCAGTCACTGCTCAAGGATATTCAATCGTAGTTGGTGATGGTGGGCCAGGGGGTACAAATGATGGTAGTTATCATTCGGGAACAAATGGAGAAGACTCAACAGCACTAGGATTAACTGGTACTGGTGGAGGTTGGGGTGGAACTTACAATGTCGCTGGTGCAAATGGTGGTTGCGGAGGTGGTGCTATGGGTTATCCAAATTCCCAAGCTGGGTGGCATGGAACAGGAAGCCAGGGATATGACGGTGGGCATGGAATATCTGATGATACCACCTACACAAATAATGGTGGAGGTGGAGGAATGGGAGCAGTTGGTGGTAATGCTAGTTCTGGTGGAAGTGGGGTTGGTGGTGCAGGTTTATCTACTTATTCTGATTTACTTATTGCAGCCGAAGCAGGTGTTGATATATCTGGAACTCACTGGATCGGTGGTGGGGGTGGGGGTGGAGCAGAACAGGGAACCCCTGGTGCTGGTGGTAATGGTGGTGGGGGTAGTGGAGTCAGTAGTGGAAATGGAGGGAATGCCACAGCAAATACAGGTGGGGGTGGGGGTGGAGCAAATAGTTTAACAGCTTTGGGTGGAAATGGTGGTTCAGGGTTAGTTATTATCAGATATTTGACAAGTGATTTTCTGGGATCTACTTCCAATGGTATTTCAATGACCACAAATACCCGCTTCATGGGTTAAAAGTATAGTAAAGCTGTTGCTTCATAATGTATAATGGATATAGTTAAAAGATTGTATCTTTTTAGCCACTTACGGGTGGTTTTTTTGTGTAGAAAGGGGGTGAAAAATATGTCAATGATATACGATTTAGATAACGAAAACGGTGGACAGATTCTTTCTGATTCCAACACCACAGCACCAGCATTGAAAGTTGATAGTAATGCTGTGGGTTATCCTGCTCTTTCTATTACCTCTACACCATCAACATCAGCAGTTATTGTTAGTGGTATCCAAGGAAATGCTATTGCAGCTACAGCACAAGATTCCAATAGTGCAGCTGGTTATTTCTTAAGCACAGCAACTATCGGAAACGCAGTTGTTATTGGCAGAACAGTTAAAGGATGTGTCTCTATTGCACCTTTGAAATTCTTAGGTACATCAGGAGCATCACTTGCTTTAATGCAATTTGCTGGAGGATTTATCTCATGTACATCAATCAACTATGTAGCTGGCGGACTTTTGTCTGATTATGCTATTCCCGTAGTTGTTGGTGGAGAACAAAGGTATATTCCTTTGGTACAAGGTGCAGCATTGTTAGGAGGTGCAGCATTCTAATATGTCTGACCGCAAGGTCGTATAAAAGACATATTTTTCAACTAACATGAGCTGGTCAGTAAATGATATCCAGACACAGATAAGTTACGAGGTAGACCAATCTGATAGTCCTCCCACAGAGGGAACGTCAGATTGGAATACTCGTATGGGGGCTATAAACCGTTCAATGATTGATTGGGCTAACTCTAACGAGTGGAGTTGCTTAAAAGTCGTTCATAACGGTCTTGTAAGTGTGTCTGGTGGTGCTTCATACGTCCTACCTACAGACTTTTCCAAATTAGATGGTCTACCCAGGATAGTTTCGGATGGTGTAATGGCTTATGATTTTCCTGCTGTAAATCCTTCGAAAAACAATCTTTACACAGATAGTGATAAGTTTGTAAACATTTTAGGTAACGACAGAGATGGGAAAGTAATGTATATCCATGCGAACACCCTAGCGTCGGGAGCATCAGTTCAGTTCACTTACTGGAAGTCGCCACAGTCGCTTGCAAGTGCTACTCAGGTGGTAGAGATACCAGATCCAACATTTTTAGTACAAAGATCACTTTATTATATTTATAAAGGTGCAGAAGACGGAAGATTCCCTGAAGCCAAAGTGGAGTCAGAGAAAATCTTAGCCAGGATGATAGAAAACGAAAATTCTCAAGGACTAGCCTATATAGACAGAAACATTCCTAATCAATTAGGACAGAAAAATTTTGTTATAGGGAGAGATTAACTAAAATGCAATGTTGTACGATTTTAAAGAGACAGATTATAAACCACCCAAGACTTTACAGTTAGATTGGGACAATTTTAAAGGTGGGCTTGATATTCTTCTTAGACAAACAGAAATCAAAGACAATGAGTTAGCACAGGCTGACAATCTTAAACTTGTGGGGCAAGGAGTTCCCACTAAAAGAGATGGGACAGATAACTACTTCCTAACTGCTCCATCAGTGGCTACAGGGAGTCAAAGAGTTAGAGGTCTCAAATATGCTAATTTTGCCTCAGGGGCTTCTGGTGTAAATGAACTTTTAGCAATATCAGATTGGGGAATAATGGTTAAAAAGAATGGAGCTTCTTATACAAATATATTAGGAGCATCTTTCGCATCAGGAGCTAATGCGGATATGGTTCAGATTTATAATAATATTTACGTAGTTAACGGAATAAATAATTTAGTTAAATACAATGGGGCTTCGATTTTTAGTTACACTCAAATAAGCAAACCTACAGGTGTACAGGTAACAAATTTATCTGGAGTGTCGGGAACATTTACCAGATCTTTTAGAGTAGGTGCATTGAGTGCTGTAGGAGAGACTATATCATCAGATGCTGTGTTAGTTAGTAACACTCCACAGGAATTGACAAACACTACATTGAGAATCACTTGGACTACCTCATCTCCCGCTTCAGCTGTATCTGGATACAATATTTATGGATATGATCAAGGTGACGAAAGATTTATTACATCGGTTGACGCTTCCACTCATCAATATGACTATGTGGGAACACCTGATCCTTCTCAATTAGTTTTTCCTGCATCTTCAGATACAACCAGAGGACCAATAGCTAAATATGTTTGTACCCATAAAGATAAAATAGTTTTAGGAAATGTAGATGGTTATCCATCAAGAGTTACTTGGTCTGGTGGTGGATCAAATGTGGATAAGTTTAACTGGAGATATGGCGGAGGTTACATCGATATTGATAAGGATTCAGGGGATCAAATAACAGGTTTAATAGAATTTCAGGATGCAATTATTGTATTTAAGGAACGGAGTGTATGGAGTGTTACTCTCGCCTATTCAGATAGTTTAGTAATTCCGACAGTCAAACTAGTTATAAGAGGAATAGGATGTGTATCTCATAGAACCATTAAACACGTCGAAAATGATGTATTTTTCCTTTCTCGAAAAGGTGTATTTACTTTAGGAAACGAAGCCAACTATCTGGCAAATGTGCTTCGTACTAATGAAATAAGTTCGAGAATACGACCTTTGTTTGAAACACTGACACCTGCACAATTAGGTGAAGCTTGTGCTATCTATCAGATGAATAAATACAGATTATCTTACCCAACAGGGTCATCGAGTAAAAATACTAAAGAAGTAGTTTATGATCGTGAGAGGCTAGCTTGGATGGGACCACACACTTATCCAGCAGTTCCTTCAGTCTATGAAGTCTACTACGATACGGACAATAAAGAAGTTTTGGTATGGGGAGACTCTGACGATAATTTTGTAACTTATATGGACAATGGAATTTCTAACGATAAAGGAGTTAAAATTCAGACTAGACTTCTGACCAAGAAAACATCATTTAAAAATCCATTTAGATTCAAGAAAATGAAAGAATTATATACAAACTGGAGAAATGTATTTGGAAGTCCATTTGTTAATATTCTACTTGAGTCCCGTGAGGGTGCAGTCTCATCAGCTCAGACATTTACAATTTCAGCTTCTGGTGCAGGAGTAGGATGGGGATTTGACAGATGGGGAACTTTTAAATGGGGTAACACATTAGGTGCAGGAAATGCAGCTGGAAGTAATGATTTAGCCAAAAGAACTAGGTTAAATAAGATTGGAAGAACGGTTCAGTGCGAAATCACGACAACGGGAAACAATGATCGTTATGAACTTTTGGCCATGCAAATTCAAGCAGTCGAGTTGGGTCCTGGAATCTTGCCTTCATCATGGAGGACCTCTTAAATGGTATAATGCAGTATGGGAAAAAGAGTTTTTACTCCAGAACACATACGTAAACTCAGTGAAAGTCATATGGGTAATAAAGGTTGGTGGACAGGTAAAAAATTTAGCAAGAAACATTTGTTAAACATGAGTCTTTCTAACAAAGGTAAACATTCTTCTCCAAAAACACAGTTTAAAAAAGGGCAAGTATCTTGGAATAAAGGTAAAATGGGTTTGAAGACATGGAATAAGGGTATTCCTTGTAGGGAAGAGACAAAACTAAAATTGAAACGAATAAAAACTGGTAAAAAGACAAGTGACGAAACTAAAAAATTGATGAGTAAATTGGCTAAAGAAAAGGGATTTGGTAAATGGATGTTGGGAAGAAAACTTAGTGAAGAAACTAAACAAAAAGTAAGTAATGCATTAAAGGGAAGTAACGCTCCATGTTGGAAGGGTGGAATCTCTTACTTACCATATACTGTTGACTGGACAAAGACTCTTAAACGAAGCATCAGGGAAAGGGATCATTACACTTGTCAGTTATGCTCAGATAGTGGTATGGTTGTACACCATATAGATTACGATAAAAAGAATTGTGATCCTGATAATTTAATAGTTCTTTGTGTTAGTTGTCACGGAAAAACTAATTACAACAGGATTGAGTGGACAGAGTTTTTTACTTGTAAGATGTTGCTAGAGGATATATAATATAGTCAGTCTAAAACTTGAAGTTTATAGGCGCTGTAAAAAGCGTCTTTTTTATTGTAAAAATGAAAGGAAATAACTAAAATGGCCGCCGGCCTCCCTCGCCCAAGTACAGATGAGAATATCGCAACCACACTTGCTGCTGGTATTACTGACGTCGCTACCTCAATGGACGTCTCCGATGCCTCAAAAATTGCTTATCCTTGTTATCTTGTTATTGACCGTGTTGACTCGGCAGGAACTCTTAAAACCTCAACTTTATGGGAATATGTAAAAGTAACAAACGTCTCTTCAAACACACTTACGATAGAAAGAGGAAAAGGTGGTTCGACCAATCAGTCTCACGGATCAGGAGCTGTTGTTGAAGCGGTTGTAACATCATCTATGTTTGAAGACTGGTATGCAGTTCTTAACCCAGAACACGATGCAACTGGAGGGCATGTAATTAGTACAGCTACTATTACAAACGCAGTGGTAACGAATTCATTATTAGCTAATGTATCAGTTACAAATTCACTTTTGGTTTCTACGGCTTCGGTGGTAGGACTTGGACTCAACCCAACTTGGTATCTAGGAACACTCCCGTCACTTCCCTCGGTTGGGCTAGGTAGACCAGTATCAATGCCTCGTGTAGGTACATGGAAGTGGGCTTCGATTACTTTAAACGCTAACATCTCTCAACCTACAGTATTTTTTGATATAAACAAAAACTTCATCTCAATTTTTGACGATATTGGCAGACCACTAATCGCAGGCGGAACATTTGTGTCAACAGCTTCTATTAAAACTCCTAATTTCTCAGCAGGAGACATATTTAATGTGGACTATGATGTAATAGATTTAGGTGGAAATCAAGTTGATGCTACAGTACAACTAGGGGGGGTTTAATATGGCAAATACTCATTCTCTCGATTTAGAAAGTGGAAGTTCCCAATATGCTTATATTGCAGACGTCTCACAAACAGGATTAGATGTTACAGGTGACATTTCTATAGAGGGTTGGATTAAGTTAGAATCACTCCCGTCTGATGGATCAACCTTTCCTATTGTTTCAAAATGGAATGGCTCAAGCAATTTAAGCTATTTATTTACATATTCAAATGATGGTGGCGTTTATAAACTTCAGATATTTTGGACATCCGGCGGTTCAAGTGCTAACTTGAGTAATTTTACCTATACAGTAACTTTATCAACTGGTGTTTGGTATCATATTGCCGTTACCGCAGACGTTAGTGTTCCGTCAGCTCTTTTTTATGTTGATGGAACTGAATACGCCTCAACAAGCGTGTCTACTGGTGCAACAGCTATTTATGATGGAGTAGCTGAGTTTCAAATAGGTAAAAAGCAAGATGATACAGTTTATTTTGATGGACTAATCGATGAAGTAAGGGTCTGGTCTGACATCCGTTCTGGAGCAGAAATCTCAGCTAACTACCAAAAAGAATTGACGGGTAGCGAAGCCAACCTCGTTGGTTATTGGAAACTTAATAATAATTACCTAGATGAAACATCTAATAACAACGATTTAACTGCAAGTGGTAGCCCTGTTTTCTCAACAGATGTACCTTTTACCGGGTCAGTAACAAGTGTGGCTGGTGGTTACACATATTTCCTTTGAAACTATTTGTAAGTCGTGATATAATATTATCAGTCAAAAGTTTGAGACTTAATTGACGGGATAAAACCCGTCTTTTTTATTGTAAAAAATATATGGCAACACTAGGAACTTGGTACAATGTAGCTAAAGGAGCAGCCGGAAAGGCTCTATCTACTGTTGGCACGGCAGTTGGCGCTAAACAGTTGGTTCCTGGAGGCCTTGGTGCTCAAATGCAGTCTCAAGCTGGAACAGCATTAAGACAAGAGTATCCTAGTTATGCCCCATATTCTGCCCCTCAATCTGTTCCTCTTCAATCAACTGGAAATTATTCGACAAATAAATCTACATATCAATCTAATTCTAATTCTTCTGGTGGGGGCTCTTCAGGTGGGGGTGGTGGTCAAGACATAATCAATCAAAACGCCGGTGACCAAAGTTCTGTAATAGATCAGGATTACGAAAGTACAATGTCTATGTTGGGTGCTCAAGAACAACAGATGATGGGGCAAAGTGCTGAAGCAGCAGGAACTTTGTCTGCTGAGGAAACTCAAGTAAGAAATCAACTAGCCAATCAGCAAACAGTAGACACTCAAGGACAAGAAGCACAACTGGCAACAGGAGAAAAAGAAAGTGCCACGGCTATGCAACAGGCTAGAGATCTATTCAGACAGACCCAACAAAATAACATAGCTCAATTATCAGGTGCAGGACTTTCTTCATCTTCAGTAGCAGAAGCTCTAGCCGAAAGACTTGGAGTTGAAACAGCCAGGCGTATAGCAGGAGTATCAGGATCAATTCAAGAGATAAGACAGAATGCTACCAAAGAAATGACCAGAATCAAGAGCTATTACGAAGGAAAAGCTACTGAAGTTACTCAATGGGTAGGTAATGAGAAAATGAAGATCCAAAACGCCCTTAATAACTCGCTTAATCAAATAAACTCAGCTAAACAACAGGCAGCAACAGCCAAAGCTCAAGCCAGAGCATCTCTATTATCAGACGTCAGAACACAACTATATACTCTTCAACAGCAAGAAAACCAGTTCCAACAGTCTCTTAAAGCATGGGCTACACAAAAAGCTTCTTCACTTGAAACACTTATTACAGATCCTAATTTAGTGGCTTCTTATACGGCTAACATAAACAAACTTAACGAAACTCCTGGTATATCCCAGTCTTACATAGGAAACTACGGAGTAAATGATCAAGGACAGACCGGATACTACGCAGGGCAAGTTAAATCAGTGAAAAAAGACGAAGATCTACTAACTAATCCTTTCGCAACATAAAATGAATGAGTATTATATCCAAAGCCAGGGAACTTGTTAAGAAATTAAAAACTGGTGCTTCTAGTGCAGTAAACTACTTCAATCCAACTTCTAATAATGGACAAAACTTCTGGGGAAGCAAACCCATACAAGACTATTCTAATACAAATACAGCACAATTTGTTCAGGGTGTCGGTGAAGGATTAGGTAGAGTATTTACTCCATATGCGAAACTTCTTGGTGAGGCAACATATCAGATGGGTAGAAAAACACTTGATCCTGAATTTCAAAATCAAAATCTTCCAACATCAATGTTTCTCAAGCCAGAACAGATACAAGACCCTATGACAACCGCAGGAACAGGTTTAGCCGCAACTTCAAAAGCCATGCTTGGAGCCGCAGGTCTTTCGAATCCACTAAGTGCGATTGGTATGGGTGCTATATCTGGTGGATTAGGATATGGGGTAAGCAGATTGAGTGGGTCATCAAACGAACAGGCTATAAGAGAAGCTGGTCAAGCAGTAGGATACTCACCCGTATATGGAGGTATAAATAAACTTACAGCAGGGCCTTCGGGTGTGGTGGCAAACACTCTATTGGGTGGGTCTAAAAATTTATTACCAAACATCTTAGTAAAAGGGTCCGTAACAGGTGGAGTGAACGTATTGGAGAATCTATTATTTACACCACTTACTGAGTTGCGTGCATCAACTAACCAAGAAAACATAGTAGGTTTCCTTACAGGTATGTTTGGAACAGCGGTAAGTGAGACAGCAGGGTCAGTATTCAATGGGGTTAAATTAAAATTAGCCAAACTACATCCAGAATGGACACCAGAACAAGTAACAACCAATGCAGATAAATACGTTAGAGATAAGTTTGGAAGATTTGCAAAACAAATATCTGGTCTTAAAGGAAAGATGCCTAGTGAAGTGGACTTTGGCAAGACTGATTTAACTCAAGTAACACCTTCTAAATTGGTGGCAACAGAGAATCTCCCATCTTATTATGCAGAACTAGACAAAGAACTAAACGTACCCAAAGACTTTGATATTAAAAAAATATCATTAGGTAACTCAGTACAATCAGTTAAGGGTGACATACTAGATGCACAAGCAAAAGTAGACGCACAAGCTGGATTGTACGACACAAGTCTAAATCAAAAAGCTATTAAGGAATATGGCACTACAAATGTTCCAGAGAGTATTGGATTTATTACACCAGAGGGTAAAGGAATTGATAGTAGTGGAATAAAACAGGGTTCTATGATGCAAGGT
>Ga0172381_10003332_pt1 | contig 17072 bp, 34 predicted proteins | sample Leawel6488metaG_FD_119754 | JGI IMG/M metagenome (GOLD analysis project Ga0172381, IMG submission 119754) | Leachate microbial communities from a municipal landfill in Southern Ontario, Canada - Leachate well 64-88 metaG | ecosystem: Engineered > Solid waste > Landfill > Unclassified | place... | reverse complement strand
TTATTGTTTTTATAAACAATTCTTTTGTCATTTTAATTTATTTTAATAAAATTTATTATACGTAACATCTCTTGTTTTATATGACGATTTTTAATCATCGAGATATTTATTGATTTATTATTTTCATATAACCAAAGTAAATACGTTGCTGGTATATTCGCAAGTTTTATTCCTTTGTATTTTCCAAATGTTAAAATTGTTTCATCATCCATTTTTTAATAATGTATTATTTAATTCGAGTAATTCTTTACAGGTACTATTGAAATTGCTGCATCCTTTATAAATATAATGATTAGTAGATATAGAAGAAAATATATATTCATCTGAAATATTCATTAATAATTTTAAATCAGATATCATTAAATGTTTGTCTTTCGTAGCTTCGCTTATCCATCCTATTAACTCTTCAATAAATGATTCTCTATTAATAATACAATATTCGAATAAATCTTCTTCTCTTATTTTTTCAGCAATTTGAATATTATTAATTTTATCATCATCTAAAATATATTGGATTTCATATAATTTATTATATGACTCTTCATTTGCGATAAAATGCTTTATTGGAGTTCCTATTATTTTATAATCCCAACATTTAGATTCTAAATATTGAATTAATTCTTTATGTTCTTCTCTAGAACAATTATGTGGATCTATATATATTTTATTCATAACAATTAAAAGCTATTAAGTCTAATTTTTTCAATTACGATATTGATTTCTTATATTATTTTCAGTTGTATGTTTCCCTCTACTTTTATTAGTTAAATAAATTAATTGGGTTACAACTTCATCTTCAGAAAATGTATCTGAATATAAATTATTTAATTCTTTTTCTTTATTCATAACTTAAATTATGATTACATCTTTCGGATCAAATGAACGAAATATTATTTTGTAAATGATATCGAATACGACAAAAGAATGAATATCCTATTAGGTCTTTATACCACCACATATTGCTTTGACAAGAAACGACAATTATAGAACAATAATATTCATTACTTTTTCTCTTTTGTATGTATGGATTATCATAATATGAACTTTGGATTAATAAATTAATATTATCTACTTCAGAATTAAAAATTTCATCCATTTCTTTTTCAATTCCTAATGCTTTATAATTAGTCATTTTTAATTTCCCATAAATGATGACAGAATGGATGCAGATTTACAAACTCACTTTTCGGAGGGAATATCTGAGCCATATAAATATTATCTGGTAGGAATTTATACCTAGCCTCTTTTATCTCTTTATAAGATGGTTGATTATTAGGAGTGCTAATAGATAGATGCCATTTACCATTATCTTTAGTAATGATTATACGACATCTACCCATTCGAAACACTCCTTCAGTAAAATTAGTCGGCATAAGTAATATTTCTTATAATAGACCAAGTACATTTATATGTTCTTTTACCAACATCATATACTCTAATTGTTCCATTAGTTTTTCCATTAGAGAATTCTCTAATAATTTGAAATTCCGCATTATTATATAATACGACTTCATGTTTTGGATCAATTTCAGGCTCTTTGTCATCAGACTTCCAAGAATACGTTAGTGTTAATGTTCCTTTCATTATAAATTGAATTTTCTAATTCTTCGATACCAAGGTAATTGATTATGAGAACAAACTTTCTTAACAGTATCTCTAAATCTTTCAGTTATTTCAGTTAATTGTTTTTCTAATTTCTGAATATTAGAAAGAGCATGTATCATTTCGTTTTTCAATTCAATATTAGTATCTTTTTTACCAATATATATAGCAATCCAATCAGAAAGTTCTGCAGCAATATCAACACGATTACCACCATTTTCTTTTCTTTTCTTTGAACGACCTCGTACTTTGATTTGAATACCTTTATTTTTAAATATTCGAAGTAAATCTATAAACTCCCAGCCTTCACGTGTATTTGGCACAGAGAAAGATTGAGTACCATTAGATGATTTCATTTTTGTTATCCATTCTACATCAGTTATAGAAATTTTTACAAAAATTGGTCTTCCATTATTTAATATAGCACTTTGTCCTTCTACTGTATTTACTGTAGGAAAAGAAATTGCTCTATATTTTATGTCTTTATATTTAAAGATATCTCCGATTGTTTGTCCGTTTACTGTTCTCATTAGTTTTTTCGTTTTAAATTCATAGATTGTACTATATCAGGTATTATTAATATATGCTGATTATTTTTACTAATATAATCTGTTGTATATTCTTTAAAATTTTCTATCATTATTCAATTTTTACAGGGTTAACACTCATTTCAGCAAGATTTACATATACTCCTTGAAATGTAATAAAGTAATTTTTTAATAAGTTCCATAACATTGTTGCTCCAAAAGGAATAAGACTTGTATTAATAAATAAATCTTGTTCAGATAAAGCAGCTGCAAGAGAACAACTTGGAGTATCGTCTCCATCATCAGTTAAAGAAGGATACATGTCAATTATTGTTTTAAGTTTACCGACAGTATTATCAACAGCTTTAGGTTGCGGAATATCTTTAAATGTGCCCAGAATTACTTGGCCGTGAACTTTCATATTTCCAAAATCAAGAAAATAATGTGGCTCATCTTCTTCTCGAAGTGATTTATTCTTTTTCGAAAACATATTATGAATATCATGTCTAGTTTTCGCATTATCCACACAAGAAATAATAATATTAGCCCCACCAAATTGCTCTTGTGGATATCTATTTGTTTTAAATTCCCATTCAGTACCAAAAAATCGATTACAACGATCAATAAGTACTTGAGCTTTATATTTTCCAATATCTGAAGTAGAAAATAATTGTCTACCTATATTTGAAAGTGACACCTTATCTTTATCAAAAACTGTTACAACTAATCCTTTACGTTCAAATTGTAATAAAGCATGATGTATTCGAGCCAATGCTGTAAGCATTTGGCTACCCGTTCCACCTACACCAATTAGGTGAACAGATATTGGATGTAGATCAAGTAATAAGCCTGCCGGCAGAAAGTGTTTCATTTGCGATGTTTTTTAATGTTCCTATAAGGAAATGTTCTTTAAATTCATAGTTATTATTTTTCCACATATCTTCTGCTTCAATCAAACGTGTCGTTCTCCACTCTCTAAAATAAGAGTTCCAGAAGCTTTCTAATGTTTCATTAATAATATCATTAGCATCAGATAATTCTGCTCTCTTAACGTTTCCCATGCACACTTCTCCTGCATCATTAATATTAGGAAGTCCTAAATGATACAATAATGTTTTACTACCATTCCATTTTTTATATGCAAAGACATGAAGTGCTTTATTCTCATAAAAAAATACTATTCCTGGAACTTTATATTTTTTAGTTTCAAGTTTATTGCAATCTTTTGTAAAAAATATTTTTCTTATTTTAGATGCATCATAGAATATCATTTTAACATCTTGTTTATTGACATTGAAATAAAATAAATTATTTGGTACCTGACCATTTATGGAAACAACTGGTTTCTTTGATGGATTTATTTTTTTAATTACCTTATAATTTTCCAATACATCTTTAATCAAATCGTAAGAAAACATACGAGCTGCTTTTATTTTATTTTGAATAACTGGATGATATTCGATATGATGATTGCCACAATCTGATTTGTATACAGCAAGTACCATTGTTAATAAGATATTCTCATTAATTGTTTTTAAATCTGGTATCATTATAAATTTTGTTTTGAGTTATCATACTTAATTCTTGAATAATATTTATAAGAGTTTCTGGAGGAGTTCCGATTGACTGAGAATCAGCGGTGATCATATTTGTTACTAAGAAATCATTAACTCCACAATTATTCGCATAATCATCAATTAATACAGAAATTTCTTCAAAATACTCATCATTTTGACTCCAATAAATTGCACAATTTGAATTAGCATCTACGCCATCATCATTTGTTTGTGGCAATGAAGGAATATCTATATTTAATTCTACCAATTGAATAACAAGATGCACAAATTGTAAAGCAATCATGTCATACTTAAGTTCAGTATAACGTTTTTTCATTTGGTCTAATCTTTTCTTACAATTAAGAACATCTATTTTTACGTTATAAAGATTTTGCACTAATGGAGCAATTTTCTGAACATATTGTTTAATTATTGTATTTCGACATTTAATATTTAATTTAAGGGACTCAAGATATTCAATAGTATAAGAATTTTTATTTATTTCATACTCTTCGATACACGCATTATCATCTTCATTCTGACACATAAGATAATCTAAATGCGATTCCATCCTATAATTAAAATCAGTAGGATAATTAGACTGCAATAGTAATGCAAGAACGTCCTTACATAAATTTTGTAATTTTCTATCTTCTAATTTCCATATCCAATTTATAAAAATACCATTAAATTCTCCATTTAATCCATAACATTCATAATATATAATTGTTTTATAATCATTATCAAATCGATAAGATAAAAGCATTTCATTTTCATCGATAGAATTAACTATCCATTTGACTACATCAAAAATAGTATCGCTTTTAGACCACATTTTATCTTCCACTCCAGGAATATTAATAAAAGTATTATACATGTTACTAATTGATAATTTTACTTCTTCTTTCGTATAATTATCATAACATTCTTTTTCAAACAACGTTTCATCTTTTGACTTTAGATCATAGGGAGAACAAATTCGCTTTTCGTTCTTGCAATTTCTTGTGGCTCTTTTATTTGAGTGTTTAAGTATGTGTTTAGAATTTGAGCGAATTGTTTCCCTTGAGATCTTAGTACTTGAGATGTTTCTCCACGTTTCCATGTTATCTTCTCAATATCATTTATAACATCAAGTGTTGTTCTAACCTTTTGTTCCTGTTTGTTGCGAGAAGACATATGTTATCTTATCATTCGAAATTTTAGGTTCGCCTATTGTTGCATTTATCAACTCCGGATGAGCTTGAGTATAATGTTCTTTTACTTTTTGTGGAGTCCAACTTGATTCCGGATCCGGTAATAAAGTTATTTTACCATCTTTCTCAAAAGAGAATTCGCGTTTTAATATTTGTAGTTCCATTAAAATATAGTGTTTTCTGATTCTGCAATTGGTTCGACATCTTCATTATTATTTTCTTCTTCTAAAGATTCAGGAGTATCAAATATTGTTGGACCAACAACTTCTTTTGGTTTTTTAGGAATCTCTGCTTTAACTTTTGCTTTTTCTTTTGCTTTTTCTTTCTCCATTTGAGATTGGATTTTAGCATCGGCAACAGATTTCTCATAATCAGCAATTTGTGTTGTCACATTACTTACATGAACTAATCCTTGAGTTAATAAAGTTATCATTTCAGTATCCATTTCGATAGGAGTACCTTTAAATGTCATTGGAGGTAAAGCTGTTTTGAAATCTTGATCTCCAATTTTCGGTTCAGGATAAATAGAAACAATACCAATTGGACCTTCTTTGTTGATAATTATTTTTAATCCAAGAATATCTGGAATAACTTGAAATAGATTTCTAAAGAAACTACTTTCTCCATTAGGTACTTCAGTAGAATATATAACAACAGCTTTTGCAGCAATTAGAGCTTTTTCTAAAAGAACATTATCTTTTTGAAGTTTATCAATAGTAACTGCATCAAGTTTAGATTGTGAATCATCTTGAGTAGTAATAAATTCTTTTGCTTCACCAAGATCTTTAAATAATAAAGCATTATCATCTTCAAGTACTTTTATTCGAGCATCTTTTTGAGCTAATTGAACTTCTAATTGCTGACAAGCTTTTGTCATTTTATTAAGAGTATCTTCCATTTCTGCTTGTACTGAATCAGATTGATTAGAATCTTTGCCTGCTAATAATAAATCATAAGCTTTCTTTAATTCAACTCTTTCAGTTAGCTGTATTGCAATTATTTCAAATCGTGCTTTTACACATTCAACGGCATATTCTTTTGCTTCATCTTGATATTTATTATCTAAGATGTCCGATACTAAATCTCTTGTAGTAGTAGTATCTATTTGTTCTTTAATTATTTCAGTCATTTTATTTAAAATGTTGATTATATAGAAATTCTGGCATATATATTTTCTTTTCTTTAACTTTTACGTATTTAGATAATATATATGCATACTTGTTATTAATACAAATTAAAATTTGCTCGTTGTTTTTATTAATTTCAGTTAAGACTTCTCCTTCATAGAAAATATCTTTTACTTCTTTTTTTGAGTTCTTAGAATTCATATTCCAAGCTAATTCTTGTTGAACATCAAACCAAGTATTAGGATTTAATACGTACATATTCTTAATTTAAAGACAGAATAAGCAGTGGACTATAAAATCCACTACTTAAACTGAATTTATTTTAAAACATCACTTGAGCATCTTCTACACCTAAACCTACATCCTTTAACATAAAATCTGTAAATCTATAGTTTCGTTCAGCTACTATTATCATATCCATCTTATCATGCTTGATTAAGTCAGTTCCAAGATTATATAAATCCCAAGCTGATTTTATTTCAGCATCATTATCTTTCTCAATATAAGCACCTGTAAAGGCACTTACTTGTGAAACATTTAATGGAGCAACAATATTATTATTATTGCCGTCAACAGCTTGATAAAGCAATTTACCTATCATGTTATTGATAGCATCTTTTTGTACAGGAATACTTTTAAGCCCAGTAATTAAATTATCATACTTCTTACTTTTATCTTCCATGCCAGTAATCCAATTTTCAACAAGTCCTAAAGCTTGTTCATATTGTAGTTTGCCATTTCCATAGGTAGATAAAATATCACCACGAAAAGCAGTCATTCCATTAGTACAAATTAAGACAAGTTTACCAGTAGACATAGTAATACCTTTTTCAGTAATATCTAATCTAATTTGCATAGTATCTTCTTTGGTCTCATATTGAGGAAATGTAATAATACCAGAAGTTCTTAGCATTGTATATGCTTTAATATTATGTTTCCCAACATAAGGTTCTAAGTCTTCATTATAAAGAGCATTTTTTCCACCTTGACAATGTATTGGTAGCATATTATAAGTAATATTATGCTTTTCTAACAACTCTAATGTATCAGCATATACACGTTGAGGTTCTACTATATGTTTACCGTCAGCATTTTTTAATTTTGCTGTTGCATTAAGTTCTTCGAGGTTTATTTCCTCGTACTTGTTTTTGAATGTTAAAATTTTATCCATGATTTAATTAAACTTTACTATTAATTGATGCTTCACAATTTCCACCATTACTTTGATTTAAAGAACATCGAGCACATTGCTCAGGAATAGGATTTGCTTCCCATCCAAATGCTTCTTCTCTTTCAATAATAGCTATTGCTTTGCGTATACGTTCCTTCATTTCTCTTTGACGATAATTATTATTATTCTCATCAAAATAAGTTCTCTCAACGATTTTCTCTTGTAATTCAAGAGGTTCACTTTGATATCCCCATACCCAATAAAGAAACAGTATGTTATTATTCTTGATCATATTTAATACGTTTTCTGGTACTACGTTTATAAGATGAGGATTTAATTCAAAATCTATATCGCGTACTAAATAATGATACATATCAGCTTGTAGGTGATCCATAAACTTAGGAGTACCCCAACAAAAGTTTCCAAATGTTGTATTTACATTACTCGTAACCTTAACATCTATTATTGCTAAACGAAGTAATCCTTCATAAATAATAGGAGTAGGGAATAAATCGAGTTCTCCAACAAGTAAATATTTTTTACCATCCCAATGTTTGAATATATCAAGATGTGTATTTACTCCAGTAATAATTTCAACTTGTAATTGTTGTGCCTTTTGTTTAAATCGTTCAACTTGAATTTCAAGTCTTTGTTGATCAATTCGTTTTTCTCCAATTACAGGATAACCTTTGGCAATCAACTCTAATTCTCTTTTTTTACTTAATTTCTTTCTTGGTAAATCGAGAACACGAGAAGAACCAGTAGTTCCACCTAATACATGAGATTCAAAGAATTTTCCAGCCATCATTGCATCAGAAGAGATATCTTTGCATTTTCGTTCCATAACACATTCTTTAATATATTTAGGACAGAATTTTTCTTCTTCTTGATATTTATTGATAAGCTTTTTAATAAGGCTTTGGCTAATTAGAATATAGCCATCTGTTATTTTATTTTCTCGCTTAGTACGAGTATCTGGTTTTTCATCTAAAGCTCCAGGAGGAATAGCATCCGGATTTTCTTTATAGAATACTGTAGTAGATTCTTGATTTGCTTTTTCAATAAATTCATCATCAGTTTCTTCTGTATCAAAAATCTTTCCACTAAATTCCTGTTCTTTAGCATTCTCTTGCCTACGTTGGACTATACCCTTTTCATGTATATTAGGCTTAGTTATACCATATGACATTAATAATAATTGTATAAAGTTTCAGCAAACTCTAATACCTTATCAGTAGTATCGAGTTCGCATACGATTACCGACATTGCCGCTCGTCTAAGAGCAGCTTGTCGACAAATTAATGTTTCTTTATTATCACCTTTTTGAACAATCCATTTACCGAATTTATTTGAGATTTTAATAAAGTCTTTAGCAATGACAACTTGACCAAGTTTTTCACAAACTACAGCAGTTGTTTCGGTTGCTACCTGTTTACATATAGAACTATCTTTTTGATTCATTAGAATGGCAAATCATCTTCATTACCAATATTTGCAAATGGATCAGGATTATCTTTTGCCTCTTCAGAAGATTTAATTCTCGGAGTAAAAGATTTTGATGAACTTGTTGTTGGCTCAATATCTTTATCTACAGAAGTTGATACATCGCCAGTTAATTGAGGAATAATGATATCTTTAACTTTAGAAATTAAGAATTCGTCAAGATCGCTATAATCGCTTTTAATTAAAGTTCCTTTTTTGTCTACGATTTTTTCAATCATAGGAGCTAATTCTTCTCTTGTATACATATATTCAAGTTTAATATCATTAGACTTAACACTTGCATTCTTATATTCTCCTTTGTTTCCAAAGTATGCAATGTAGATATTATCAAAAGAAGTTGCAGTCAGCAATCTATTAAGAATACTTCTCATTACACCATTCATTTTTTCAAATTTGCATTTAAGCCGATATCGCACTTCTGTTTCGATATCTTTTAATGTGAGAACTACAGTAGGATATACATCCCCTGATTTTTGATATTCGCCAGTACCAAACTTGATATCGATTAATTGTCCTTGAACATAATCACATTCACTTACAACTTCTCCTTTCTCTCCTTCAGCTCTGTCAAATACTTCGATGTACGCTTTATCATCTTCTTTTTTTAGATTGATAAACGTAAAGAATAGCGTTTTCCCGCCGGTTTTGTTTCCGTAAGCCATTTTTTTAACTTTTTAATTATGATTCTAATATATTGATTGACAACTCTTGTTCACTATCGGCGATAACTCTATCCATAAAGATAATACCATTATATTGTTTTGCAATATTAAGCAATTCTGGTAAACGAGTATTATCATAACTTTCAGCACTTCCTATAAGCCAAATTGGTAATGCTTGATTAAGATGAGCCATAAGTTTAATGATAATCATACCACCTTCAGAATAACTAACTGAATCCTTTGTAAATGGAATATAATTATTCCCATCGACATAAAAGCATTCGCCATCTTCAATAGATATATTCTCTACTGGTAATTTATTCTCTTCAATGATTGCCTCTTTTCGTTCACGTTTCTTTTTAATATCAGCATCAAGAATTTGTAATTCGTCAAATTTAACTTGAGCAACTTTTTTATTTTCAGTATAAGATTTATCTTTAGCTTCGATATTTCTAACTGCTTCAATAAAAGCTTTACCTGATGTTATACGTTCACGAACTTCAAATTCATTACCTAAGTCTTTACAGTTATTTACATCTTCTAATGCTTTGATATTTTTATCCTTTAAATCAGGCATAATATTTTCAAATCCTTTTAGCTCAGATAACCGTTTTACTTTTTTTTCCTCAAGTGATTTTATTTGTTGAGTAATATCATCGATATCTTCTTTTGCTGAATCTATAAATAAATTATTTTGCAAAATTGCATCTTTAGTAGTTTTAAGATTTTCTGATAGTTTTGTTGGATTATTCGCAAGTATTTTTTCTAATTGTTGCTCATAAGTATAAAGTAAGTTTTTTGCAGTTTCAACTTTAGTGATTTTCTCTTTTTCTTCAGGAGTTAATTTAAATTGGTCAACAATACTTTTTGCTGCTTCATATTCTTTATTTATAATTGTACGAGAACCATATAAAGTACCAAATTTTGGAGATACTTCATTTTCAATCTTCAAATATTCTTCTCGTGCAATATCAGGTAATAAGTTAAGAATAATTTCAGCTTGTTTTTTTCTACCTTCTGCTGTTAATCCCCAACCAAACCATTCATCAATAGTAAATGAATTATATTTGAAAATATCTGCAATTACATTATTCCTTGAAGTACTTTTATGAACATTAGTATCTGGATCAATAATTACAAATTTATTTGTATCACTTGTAAAATCCCATTTAACGAGATAATTACCACCATTAGCACCATCAAAAGAAAATTGACCCTTAACTTGTCCATTTTCTTCTCCAAAAGATACATTATCTGTTTTCCTTGCAATGCCAGTAGCCAATGTTGAAAGACCTTGTAAAAATGTTGTTTTACCTATATTGTTCGGACCACCGACAACATATACATTACCACTTTGAAACTCATGAGAGAAATCCTTGATTTTCTTAAAGTTTTTAAATTCTAAATTAAGATTCATATTAATTTAATTGATTAATAATTGATTTGATTTTTTCGTATTGTTCATTTATTATTACATGCTCTGATGAAAGAAATACTACACATAAACCTTTCTTTCTTGTTCTCATAATAGCTGTCTGTTTATTTATTGAAATAGATATAGGTAATGTTCTATTTCTTCCTGATAATACAGTAGTTTCGATGCGAGCTTCTGTTTCAGAATAATTTACTTCAATTGTTCCGTTTAACATTAGTCTTCGTTTGAATTATTTTCATCTTCGCTATCATTATTAATCTCTTCATTAAATATTTCATCTATTAATTTAATAACATAATCAGATGATAATTTAAAGTCAGGATTTTCCATCGATGCTCGAATAGCAGATATAAACATTAAGAAATAAGTAGTATCTACACCAATAAGTTGATCTTCTAATACTTTTACATCAAGTAAATCTAATTGATTTAATTGTACGGCCATTTTAAGATATTCTCCGGCATTTATACTCCAGCCACGATTAATGAATTTGCGAGTTCTAATAATTGATGACAATGGATATTTACTACCAGTATAACGAAGTTCTCTTGCAAGTAAAGCTTCTGCACTCGTTCCTGGAATAACAAGTTTATTATCCCAACTTGACCAATAAGATTTAGTATGTTCAAAATCATAATTAGCATGAATTTCTTCAGGTTCACCATAAAAACGAATTACTAATTGGACTTTATCAGATAAAGTGATAGCATTACCAGTAATAAATATTGGTAAAAATGAATTTAGTTTATATGACTTATGAGATGCATTAAATTTAATAATACCAGCAGACGGTATAAAGATAGAAATTCTTCCATCAACTTCTTTTGTTAATAAAGAAGGAATACTCTTTTTTTGAACAATAGCACAAGTTTCAACTTGTTTAATATAGTAAGCACAGAGAGCGAGTACTGTTTCCTTATTTCTAAAATACATATCGTAATCATTTACTTCTTCTTGTAGTAACATCGAAGCAATTGCTCCACCGGTAATGATAGTATTCATTTTTACAAGATTTCTTACTGTTTCATCAGTAATACTGTTACACCATTTAGAATGAATGTATTTTAGCTGTTTTTCAATTGTTTTTCTTTTCATATTTTTTATTTGTTTTTAATAAATATCAGATTCAGTTGCATCACAATAATCATGAAAGTTATTTCTTATATAAGAATTAGAAGACATTACTTCACCAGAATTAGGTTCAATAATATCATAATCTGCATCATTTAATTTTGAAAATAAAATTTCTTGTGATAAAACTTTACAATTATTATTATCATTACCCAATACTCTAATTAATAAACTTAAAGTATTTCGTACATGATCTTCATCCATAGAACTCACAGTTTGAATTCTACCATCTTTTGTTTTCCAACATGAAATTGGTTTTTTAATTTTTTTACCGTAGCACATTAAATTTCTATAAATATATTATAATCTAAAGAATGAACAAATCGAATCAAAGCAGTATCATCATCTGATGTATCTTCTCGATTTGCTCCAGTATCGACAATAAACAAATGTCGCATTGAGTCTTTGTATTCTCCATATTCATTCATAAGATCATCATATTTCCCAGGATTATTTATTAATAATACTGAATTCGGAATACGTCTAAATGCTTCAGTTCCCTTCATATCCATTAATCGAGGACGGAAAGCACTTTTAATACGATCTTCACTTTGTTGACTATCTTTATAATGATGAATAGGAATAATACATCCTTTGGTTTTCTGTCTAATATTTAACATTTGATTCATAACATAATCATACATTGAATTTTCGGCACCTTTAAAATCTTCTCTATCGGACAAGGCAAGAACATTATCTACAATTAATACATTAAATCTTCCTGGACGTACTTTGCAAAAGTTTGCAAATTCATTAGCTATCTTCCAACTTCTTGCAGATTGTTCTTGAAATACAATATCAAAAGAATTAAATTTATCCATTATACCTCGAATAGAATTTCTACTGGTATCACTAAATTGTCTTCGTTTGATATCTTTAGGTTTGACAAAAATCTTTGTAGCGAGATATCCTGCTGCAATATCCTTAGCACTATCTTCTAATGTAACCCAATAGATAGAAACATCATTATATTTCTCAAGGATAGCAAACATCATAGCCATTACAAATTTAGACTTACCATGTTTTGCTCCTCCGGCAAATAATAATATTTTATCTTTAGTTAATCCAACTTTATTATCAAACTTTTTATATCCAGTTTCCCATACAAACCTATCATTTTCTTCTTCACTCTCCATATCATCAAGAAAACTATTAGTTACATCTTGTATAGATTTTGTAGAATCGGCTTTTTCGATACCCTCATTCATTTTAGTTAATTGAAGCATTGTATCATCAATAGTCGTAAATATATCCTTAGAGCTATCGAAAGCATCTGTAATCTTTTCGCTACATAGTATAATAAGTCTTCTTTGTAATGATTTTTGTTTTAATATTCTAATATGAGTTTGAATATGAGCATCAGTATAAACTTTAGTTCCCATCATTGATATTGCATATGGACCACCAGCTTCTTCAAGGCTACCCATTCGAATTAATTCTTCAACTACTGTAAGTAAATCAATATCATCACCTCGAGCATATAAATTCTTTATAGCAAGAAATGATAAATTACATGATGGAGAATAGAAATCTCCATCGTCAAGAAATGTAATAGCAAAACGAGTGTCTTTTGAGTTGGTAAGCATGATAGTACCAATAACGGCTTCTTCTAAATCTATAGATTGTGGAGGCGTTTTTCCTTCATTATTAGAAGAGAGTAGATGCCTGTTGGCTTTTATCGACTTGGACTTTTTGGGGTTGTTTGGTTCCATGCAAATTATTTTTAAATTGATTTATTGCTTCAACGATTTTATCTGGTCCACGAGTATTTAGTACATCTTGAAATTTCTCAGTAATACTACTAAATATTTCAAATGACATATTCCCGAGCATATAGAAATCACGAGGATTTTTCCCTAAACCAAAATTAGAATCATACATACCATCAGAGATAAATACAATTATACCTTTTTTCTTATCTGTTTTAGCTAAATATTTAGGATCTTTAGAGCCATGTTTTCTATCCCACCAATCACTATAAGCTTTGAACTTAGTATAAATGAAATCGAAATCCATTGGATCTCCTTGAAATGTTGTCATACTGCTTTTTAAGTGTCTTTCAACATATGCAAACATTTGATTTTTATTTGCTTCCGGATCAAGCTTAAACAATAATTCAAATTGTTCAAGCGTCATTACTGTTTTTTCTTCTTTCATTAATTATAAATAAAAGGATCTAACACAAAGTAATCGAGTAAGAGCCATCGTTTAAGCTCTAATATGTAGACTTGTATATTCCCTGATTTATCACGTGCTATACTATCATATTTAGCTGTATAAATAGTTTTTAAGTTTACATAAAGAGGAGCTGTTGGCAATGGTCTTACCCATAGTACTTCAGGTTTAATTTGTAATTTGTTATTAAGTTCGTTCAAAATGTTAAGTTTTATTGTTTCTTCGAAAAGATATACAAATATACTATTAACTATGAAATTTCGAGTTCTATAATTCCTGCAGCAGCTTTTAACCGAATGGAATCAATAGAATTAAGTTTAGAGAATATTCTAAACATCTCCAGATTACTATCAAAACTATACTTAGGAATAAAAATTGCATCTCCATTAGTATTTGTATTAAAGTACCCATAAAATATTCCATCTTTTAGTTTTTGTAAATATCCCCATCGATGATTCTTGGAGTTAAATATTTTAATGGTTTTCATTTGCTTATTTATACTTGGAGAAGCATAAACAGCTTTACCATTATCAATTACCATTTTACCTTTATCTTTTTTATGGACAAGGTACCCGAGTAAGGAGCAGTACCGTACGATCTCATCATATTCTCTACTACTAAATCTTAATCGAGTTAATTCTTCTTTTACGATAGTCTCTTTTAATAAAGAGAGTTTTTTGATATCCTCAGTTTTTAGGGAATCGAACAAATTGTTTTTTCTCATCGTTTTAATTATTATTGTTAGGATTATAAATTAGCCATTTAATAGGCAACATTAGTGATAGAACTACGTAAGTAATTCCAATAGTTATTATTATTTCAATACCTATACCATAGAATAGATAATGAATAATCATTGCGAGCCACACGCTATTACAGAAATGACAATATCCAAAAGAGTTTCGAATAGACCATTTCATTTTATGAAGGATTTTAAACCACCAATGTAATGGATGTCCAGGAAACATTAATTTTTGATATATTAATTCTAAACCAGCTATAGCAATTCCGAGTATTATGTAATTACTCAACATACCTTTCTTTTTGAATTTGTTTAAACTTTTTTTTATTGTATGGATAAATTTTACACCACTTATCAATAATAACAGTATTACGCTTATATAAGAGTACACGTAAGTTTCTTGTATATATATTGATAATTCTGCTTACCGAAGCTAATGATAGCTCAGGAACGTCCTTACGTACCTTTTCGAGCACTCTTGATGCGTAGTCTTTAGGTTTTAATTTCTTCATTTTCTAAAATTAATAAACCTTTATCACTTCTAATGATTTTACCTTTTCTTATAGCACCAATAATTCGTGTATTTTTTAATACACTTACAATTGAAATAATAGCTATTGGTGGTATCTCTTTTTGTATTTGATCAAACATAATATCGCAATCTACATGACTTGTAAATAAACCACATATTATATCTTCAACTAAAAGAACAAAGATTAATGATGATTGTGTCAAAATAATGATTTTGCTTTAATAAAATCTTTTACAACCTTATCATATAATTCATAATTACTCGAACGTATTAAATTAGTTGGATGTAATGTAGGCATAACATGAATACCATTAGGCAATATAATAAATTTACCTCTAAGTTTAGAAATGCTACGTTGCCGAGTTATGGCATATAAAGCTATAGAACCAAGAGTAATAATTACTGTAGGATTTAAAATAATTTGTTGTGTTTTTAAATTAAATCTACACATGTCAACATCATTATGAGTTATCCTTTTATTACTCCTACATTTAACTGCATGTGTAATATAAACATCATCACGATATATTCCGGAGTCAGTAAGTATACTATTAAGAACAAAACCAACATTCCCAATAAATGGCATACCATAAGCATCTTCTTCTTTATTTGGTGCTTCACCAACAATCATGATTTTAGCATTAGGATTTCCTTCTCCGGGAACGAGGTTTAATCGAGAATCGTGTTGAATACACTTTTGACACTTCTGAAGTTCTAAGTGTAATTGGTTGAGATTTAAGTTCATCTATATTTATCAATTTACGTATTGCTTGATAATGTCCTTCAAGTGCTTTATATAAGCAATTAGAAAATGATATTTCATTTACTCTACTTTCACCACTATTACGGAGATCTTCAATTAAATTATGCATTATTATCATCATATCAGATGTTTCTTGATCTAATCGAGAAAACTGATTTTCTATTTTCTTTAATCGTTTAAATATTTTAAACATCTTCCATATCTATTTCTTGTAATAACTTACAAATTTGTATTAAGATAATAGTATCTGTTACTGAATAAATAGGTTCAGATAGTATCCCTTGAGATATAAGTTGTTCCAAAATACCTTCATTTTCAGAATAGTTTTTAATACAAACTTCATTTTTTTCTAAAATAATTTCCGGAACATTAACTGTTACCGTTGCGTAAGGCTCACCACCTTTTGTAATTAACATAAGAGCTATTCTATCATTATTTTGATATTTGCTTTTCCAAATGTCCATCACTTCACCATTGATTTTTACTTCCATGAGATTTATTATTAATTAATATACATATACTTTGATTAATATCCACCAATTAAATATCTTACGATATACTCTAATTGTATGTACCATAATACTGCCATGACCTACTATGACAGTTTTTCTTTTTGTTTTAAATTTAATTTCTTTATTCATTATCTATTACAAATTTTACATTTAATATTTTTTGTACTGTTCTGCATTTTTTAACTCCATTGTAAGAAAGTCCATTTTGTTGTGCGTATTGAGGAATAGTTTGTATGTTTAAATATGCTCCTACAAGTTCAATTAATTGAACTAATTCTGTGTTTGAAACTTTACCTTCGTAAATATTTTTTTCAACTTCTTGTATTAAATTACTCATAATCAACTTATTTTTTTGGTTAAATTTATTGAATTACGTTTAGTAGGATGTTAGCAACAATTTATTGCTTGAAATCTTTACCACACCATTTGCAATATGTTTTT